>ENA-OPYX01001495-OPYX01001495.1-human-gut-metagenome-genome-assembly--contig:-NODE-1495-length-12214-cov-2.332175_pt1 | contig 12214 bp, 14 predicted proteins | sample MGYA00242639_ERZ504486 | MGnify/ENA primary metagenome ERZ504486 (study PRJEB26092, sample SAMD00036296) | human gut metagenome | host: Homo sapiens | study: EMG produced TPA metagenomics assembly of... | reverse complement strand
GCCGTCCTTTTGAGGATATCTGCGCCAGCAAAGAAAACCTATGCGCGCAGCTTTTATAACGCAATACTGCAATACCGATCCGTTTACCGCAAACGTTTGATTGAACCGTATCCAAACAAATGTTATGTGGTGCAGATCCACCGGCAAACCGCTGACACCAGCGAAATGGATGATGTATATGCACTCCCTTACATGAGAACGTATCATCCGTCCTATGAAGAAGCAGGCGGTGTACCTGCAATTGAGGAAGTAAAATTCAGTCTGGTCAGCAATCGCGGCTGCTACGGCGGATGCAGTTTCTGTGCACTGACGTTTTCATCAGGGGACGTATCATTCAGACACGAAGTCACGAATCTATTTTAACCGAAGCAGAACAGATCGTGCATGATCCGGATTTTAAGGGGTATATTCACGATGTGGGCGGTCCGACGGCAAACTTCCGTGGACCATCCTGTGACAAACAGCTCACCAGAGGTGTCTGCAAGAACCGGCAATGCCTGTTCCCGACACCATGTCCGAATCTGAAAGTAGATCATTCGGACTACCTGAGTCTGCTTCGTAAATTGCGGAAACTGCCAAACGTAAAAAAAGTGTTTATCCGCTCAGGCATCCGGTTTGATTATCTGATCTGTGATAAGGACAAGACCTTTTTCCGGGAATTGTGTGAACATCATGTCAGCGGACAGTTAAAAGTGGCGCCGGAACACATTTCCGATTCGGTCCTTTCCCTGATGGGAAAACCGCCGGTAGCTGTTTATAATAAATTCAAAGACGAATATAAAAAGATCAACGAACGTCTGGATAAAAACAGTATCTGGTACCGTATTTGATGTCTTCCCATCCGGGTTCGACCTTAAAAGAAGCGGTGGAACTGGCAGAATATCTGCGCGATCTTGGTTATATGCCGGAACAGGTACAGGATTTTTATCCTACACCGTCCACGATCTCAACCTGTATGTATTACACCGGTCTGGATCCGCGAACCATGAAAAAAGTGTACGTCACTAATAATCCGCATGAGAAAGCAATGCAGCGTGCCCTGATCCAGTATCGGAATCCGAAAAATTATGATCTGGTTTATGAAGCATTACATCTGGCACATCGTACGGATCTGATTGGATTTGGACCGAAATGCCTGATTCGTCCGAAGCATAGCGGACATTCAGATAATGACAGCGGATATCGTGGACAAGCAACTGGCAAATCCGGCAACACTAATCGGGGCAAAGGTTCTTACAAAGGACAGAACAATAACCAAAAAGGCAATCATACAAAAGGTAACAACCGTTCCCAGACTGGAAACAGACCGGAAAACGGAACTGCCGTTACAGCACGTCCGAAAAAGAAAAAATCCATTCGTAACGTGCATAAGAAAAAGCAGAAATAACTATTTAGATTACAGAGCTGTGCAAAAGAAAATATCATGTATTGCATGATGCACATCTCACAATAAGAATGACAAAATCATTTTTGAATATTTTATAGAAAGAGAAAACATCCTTTATGAAAGAATTTTCTATTTCATCCAAAGAAGCGGGACAGCGCATGGACAAATACCTGTTTAAAGTACTAAATCAGGCATCCAAAAGGCTTTGTCTATAAAATGCTTCGCAAGAAAAACATTGTATTAAACGACAAAAAAGCAACCGGACAGGAAGTTTTAAAGGCAGAGGATCAGATCAAAATCTATCTGTTTGACGAAACCTTTGCCAAATTTGCTTCTGCACTGGTAGAAACTCCGGAAGCTGCATCAAAGGTTTCAGCAGCATCTGAAACAGGCAAAACTGCTGCAAAAACAACAGCAGTACGCCATCCGAAAATTCAGATCGTCTATGAAGATGATGATATTTTGATTTTGAACAAACCGGTTGGCATGTTATCACAGAAAGCGGAAAAGACCGATTATTCTGCCAATGAACTTGTCATCGACTAACCTGTTAGAGAGTGGTCAGTTGACCAGAGCAGAACTTCGTACCTTTCATCCGTCTATCTGCAACCGGTTAGACCGCAATACATCCGGACTTTTGATTGCCGGAAAAACCATGCATGGTTTGCAGGAGATGGCTAAAGCTCTGAAATCCAGGAGTATGCAAAAATATTACCGTTGTCTGGTGGCAGGACAGATTACCGAAGATGCACATTTAAAGGGGTATCTTGTTAAAGACCACAAAACGAATAAAGTTTCTATTCAATCAAAAGAAACAAAAGATGCGTCCTATATTGAAACAGCATATCATCCGGTTCAGACTTATGGAAACACAACGCTGCTGGAAGTGCATCTGATCACCGGTCGTTCTCATCAGATCCGTGCGCATCTGGCAAGCATCGGACATCCGATTCTTGGAGATGGCAAATACGGAGATCCGGCAAAAAATAAGAAGCTGCGGGAAGCCTGTGGCATTCGTTCTCAGCTTTTACATGCATACCACATGGAATTTCCGGGAGGAACCGTCGTTACCGCACCGGAACCGGGAACTTTTCAGAAAGCAGAGCAGTGGGCGCTGCATACCGCTCCTACGGAAAACAACAGAAAAAAGAGGTAAGAAACAAATGTATTTATATCTTATGAGACATGGAGAAACGTTCTGGAACAAAAAAGGACTGATTCAGGGTTCTTCCGATATTGAGCTGACTCCTTATGGAGAAGAACTGGCGCGTGATACCAGAGATGGATTTGAAAAAGATCAGATTCATTTTCAGCGCATTTACAGCAGTCCATATAAACGGGCAGTCCGTACAGCAGAAATCATTGCAGAAAAACAGGAAGCAGACGTACAGGTAGACATGCGGATACGGGAAATGTGTTTCGGAAAATATGAAGGTGAGAAAATCAAAGCGGTAAAAGAAGTAGATGAAAATATCGCGAACTGTTTCCATCACCCATCCCTGTATATGGCAGATGAGACTGCAGATTCCTTTCAGGATCTCTATGACCGCATTGCCGCATTTTTAAAGGATGAGGTAGTTCCGATGGAACAGGATCCTTCCATTGAAAATATTCTGGTGGTTTGTCATGGTGCTGTCATCCGGGCATTTCTGACCTATCTTCGCAAGATGCCGTTAGATGAATTCTGGTCGATCCATCAACCAAACTGCTGTGTCAACCGGATTCATCTGGAAAACGGGATCTTTACGATTGAAAAGGAAAATATCTTATATTATGACGATCCGGAACTGCTGCATCGGGGAGTACTGTAATGCCAACCTGGAACTCCCGCGGACTGCGTGGCTCCACACTGGAGGAATTTATCAACCGAACCAATGAATGTTACCGGGAAAATCATCTGGCACTGATCCAGAAAGTCCCAACCCCGATCACACCTATCAAAATTGATCAGCAGAACCGCCATATCACGCTGGCTTATTTTGATCAGAAAAGTACCGTTGATTATATCGGTGCGGTACAGGGCATCCCGGTCTGCTTTGATGCAAAGGAATGTCAGACGGATACGTTTCCGCTGCAAAACATTCATCAGCATCAGGTAGACTTTATGCAGGAATTTGAACGGCAGGGCGGTATCGCTTTTTTCCTGATCTTTTACTCTCACCGGGATCAGTTCTATTACCTGACCTTCCGTCAGTTAGAGAAGTTCTGGAGCCGAATGGAAGAAGGTGGCAGAAAGAGTTTTCGGTTGGATGAACTGGAAGAATGTTACTTTTTTACCGGTCATAACGGACTGCTGGTTCCCTATCTGGATGCTTTACAGACAGATTTGAATCTCAGGGATTGACATTTTAAAGGTAATTTCATATAATGATTAAAGATTTTTGTGTGTTAGCACGGTAGCACGGTAAAGTGATTCCGGAAAAATGCGTGAAAAACAGTTGAAAATGGAACATAAAGGGGACTGAAAAAGAGATGAATCAATTATTACATACGCCGGAAGGTGTCAGAGACATTTATAATGATGAATGTGAACGCAAAATCATTCTGGAGGAACGGCTGCTGACCGTATTAAAATCTTACGGCTATCATCCGATTCAGACACCGACTTTTGAATTTTTTGATATTTTTGGAAAAGAAATCGGTACCACACCGTCCAAAGATTTATACAAGTTTTTTGACCGGGAAGGAAATACCCTGGTGCTTCGCCCGGATATCACACCGTCTATCGCAAGATGCGCGTCCAAATATTATATGGAGCAGGCGATTCCAATCCGGTTGTGCTACACCGGTAATACGTTTCGGAATAATTCCAGCTATCAGGGACGTTTAAAAGAAAATACTCAGTCCGGTGCCGAGCTGATCGGTGATGGAAGTGTAGAAGCAGATGCAGAAATGCTTGCACTTTCCGCACAGCTTTTAAAAACAGCAGGACTGAAAGAATTTCAGCTGAGTGTCGGGCATGCAGATTTCCTGAGAGGCTTATTTGAAGCTGCCAATCTGGAAGAAGATGTTATGGAAGAGATCCGAAATCTTTTGTTAAACCGCAATCTGTACGGCGTACAGGAAGTAGTAGAGCAGCATGTGGCAGACGAGAATTTAAAACAGTTATTCGGTCTGTTGACGGATGTTATGCTGGATAAGGAAAAAATTACAGCTGCCAAAGCATGGGCTGCTGATTATCCGAGAGTATTCCACGCACTGACACGTTTAGAAGAACTGGATGAGCTTCTGGAAGTATACAAGATCCGCAAATATGTTTCGTACGAGCTGGCAATGATATCCGGATTCAATTATTATACCGGCATCATTTTTGCGGGATATACATTCGGAAGCGGCGAAGCCATTGTAAACGGTGGTCGATACGACAATCTGTTACAGTCTTTCGGTAAATCTGCACCATCCATTGGTTTTGCGGTTGTCATCAATCAGTTAATGGCGGCACTGCAGCGACAGAACGTACGTATTCCATTTGAGAATACAACCAAATGGTTTATTTACAGTGGGCAATACCGTCAGGATGCCATCAAAGATGCACAGGTACTCAGAAGCCGTGGCGAGCAGGTAGAACTGATGCCATTAACCGAGCAGAATACCCGGGAAGTATACGAGACATATGCCGAGCAGAATCACATTCAGGATATTATTTTTTACATGAGGAGGACCGAGCCATGAGATATTTAACATTTGCATTAGGAAAGGGACGTTTAGCAAATAAGACCCTTGAAATGTTTGAAAAAATCGGTATCACCTGCGAGGAAATGAAAGATAAAGATACCAGAAAGCTGATTTTTGTAAACGAAGACTTAAAACTGCGTTTCTTCCTCTCCAAAGGACCGGATGTACCGACTTATGTAGAGTACGGTGCCGCAGATATCGGAATCGTCGGCAGAGATACGATCCTGCAGGAAGCCCGCAATATTTATGAAGTACTGGATCTTGGTTTCGGGAAAATGCAGAATGTGCGTCTGCGGACCGGAATCTGCCAGAGATCTGCTGCAGCATCATGAGCAGATCCGCGTAGCGACCAAATATCCGAAAATTGGCCAAGATTAATTTTTACAATCAAAAAACATCAGACCGTGGAAATCATCAAATTAAACGGTTCCATTGAGCTGGCACCGATTGTTGGTCTGGCTGATGTCATCGTGGATATCGTCGAAACCGGATCTACCTTACGCGAAAACGGACTGACTGTTTTAGAAGAAGTTTGCCCGTTATCTGCCCGTATGGTAGTCAATCCGGTAAGTATGAAGATGGAGCAGGAGCGAATCGGCAAACTGATCTCCGATCTGCGTGAAGTAATGAATAAAGGAGAAAACTAAGATGCGTACGTTAAAACTTACAAAGGAAACCATTCAGAATATATTGACAGACCTGTTAAAAAGAAGCCCGAACAATTATACCCAGTATGAAAGCAGTGTCAATGAGATCATTGCAAATGTCCGCACAAACGGTGATACAGCGATTTTTAACTATACAAAGAAATTTGACGGTGCAACCGTAACGCCAGAAAATATCGAAGTCACAGAGGCTGAGATTGCAGAGGCTTATGAGCAGGTTGATCCGAAATTATTAGAGGTTATCCGCAAAGCAAAAGAAAACATTCGTGTGTATCATGAAAAACAGAAACAGTACAGCTGGTTTGACAGCTCCATTCCGGGAACCATGCTTGGTCAGAAAGTAACTCCGATTGCAAAAGCAGGTGTGTACGTTCCGGGTGGAAAAGCTGTATATCCTTCTTCCGTACTGATGAACATTATGCCTGCAAAAGTCGCCGGTGTAGAAGAAATTATTATGACAACTCCATGTAACAAAGAGGGTAAAGTCAATCCTTCCACACTGGTTGCCGCAAAAGAAGCAGGTGCAGACCGCGTCTTTAAAGTAGGTGGCGCACAGGCGATTGCAGCTCTGGCATTTGGAACGGAGAGCATCCCGAAAGTAGACAAGATCGTAGGACCGGGTAACATTTATGTTGCTCTGGCAAAAAAAGCAGTGTTTGGACATGTCAGTATTGATTCCATCGCTGGTCCGAGTGAGATCCTTGTACTGGCAGATGAGACTGCAAATCCACGTTTTGTAGCAGCAGATCTGTTATCTCAGGCAGAGCATGATGAACTGGCTTCCGCAATCCTGATCACCACAAGTGAAAAACTGGCAGAAGAAGTATCCAAAGAAGTAGATGGTTTCTGTGAAGTTCTCTCCAGAAAATCAATTATTGAAAAATTCATTGGAAAACTATGGCTATATCCTGATTGCACCGGATCTGGATACTGCCATCGATACTGCAAATGAAATTGCATCCGAGCATATGGAGATCGTAACTGCAAATCCATTTGAGGTTATGACAAAGATCAAAAATGCAGGAGCTATTTTCCTTGGTGAATACAGCAGCGAGCCGCTTGGTGACTATTTTGCCGGACCAAACCACGTCCTTCCGACAAACGGAACAGCAAAATTCTTTTCTCCGTTGAGTGTCGATGACTTTATTAAAAAATCAAGCATTATCTCTTATTCCAGAGATGCATTGCATGCGGTATACAAAGATATTGCACAGTTTGCAGACTGTGAGCAGCTGACTGCACATGCAAATTCTATCCGCGTCAGATTTGAAGACGAAGACAAATAATTCGGAGGGCGAAAAAATTGGCAGAAAAACGCATCTCACAGGTTCAGAGAAAAACAAACGAGACAGATATTGCCCTGTCTCTGAATCTGGACGGAAACGGTAAACAGAATATTTCCACCGAAATTGGATTTTTTGACCATATGTTATCCGGTTTTTACCAGACATGGCTTCTTTGATCTGGATCTGCAGGTAAAGGGAGATCTGGAAGTAGATTGCCACCATACCATCGAAGACACCGGTATTGTCCTTGGCAATGCGATACGGAAAGCACTGGGCGACAAAAAAGGCATCAAACGGTTTGGCAGTATGATCCTGCCAAATGGATGAAACCCTGGTCTTATGTGCCATTGACCTGTCCGGACGCCGCTATTTGCATTTTGCATCGCAGACTTTACGACTGATCGAGTGGGAGATATGGATACAGAAATGGTACATGAATTTTTCATATGCGATTTCCTACGCCGCAGGCATGAACCTGCATATGAAGGTTCTGTCCGGAACGAATAATCATCATATTATAGAAGCACTGTTTAAAGCGTTCGGGAAAGCGCTGGAATGATGCTTCCTCCTATGATCCGCGTGTAACGGATATTTTAATCGACGAAAGGCAGTTTATAACGATGAACAAAAAAAAATTTAATTGCAACCATATATTTAAAAAAACGGAAAAACTGGTCAACGGTTTCAAAGATCATAACCGAGCAGGATGATCTAATCGAACGGATCCGTCTGTACAACGACAACGGTATTGACAAAATCTACCTGTTTGACCTGTCCGACAATGACGCGGAGCATGAGCTGAATCTTCATACCATGAAAGAAATCAACCGCGTAGCTGAGATTCCGGTTTATGCCGGCGGAAATATCAATCGTCTGGAGGATATCAAGAAAATTTTATATGCCGGATGTAAAAAAGCAATCTTAAATCCGGTAAAAGATGTGACTGCACAGGTGTCAAAAGAAGGTGCATTACGTTTTGGCAAAGATAAACTGGCATTATCCATCCACAATGTGGACCTGTTTTTTAAACAGAAAGAAGATGTAGAAAACAACACAAGTGAGCTGATCGTGCTTGACCCGGCACTGATGGGAACGCTTGGCAACGTTACCGATATGCCATATTCCATGCTTCTGACAGAGACTGACAACGAGAGCGTCTGCAAGGCATTACAGGCAGATGAAACTATCACTGGTGTATCTTCCAGAACCATCAGTGCCTATGATGCAGATGTAATGGGACTGAAAGCATATCTGGCAGAACAGGGAATTGCAACCGGTCACTTAGAATCTTCCTGTGACTGGTCTGAGTTTAAATTAAATTCCGATGGTATGATCCCGGTTATCGTACAGGATTACAAGACCAATGACGTACTGATGCTTGCTTACATGAATGAAGAAGCATTCCAGACCACCCTTTCTCTTGGTAAAATGACTTATTACAGCAGAAGCAGAAATGAACTCTGGACAAAAGGCATGACTTCCGGACATTATCAGTATGTGAAATCTTTATCCATCGACTGCGACAAAGATACCATTCTGGCAAAAGTTTCCCAGATTGGAGCTGCCTGCCATACCGGCAACCGCAGCTGCTTCTACACCGATATGGTAAAAGAAGAATACAATGAGAAAAATCCACTGGAAGTATTTGAAAACGAGTACAATCTCATTCTGGATCGCAAACTGCATCCGAAGGAAGGCTCTTATACCAATTACCTCTTTGACAAAGGAATTGATAAGATCTTAAAGAAAGTCGGTGAGGAGGCAACAGAAATCGTCATCGCTGCCAAAAATCCGGATCCGGAAGAGATTAAATATGAGATCGCTGATTTCCTGTATCATATGATGGTTATGATGGTTGATAAGGGTATCACCTGGGAAGAAGTTTTAGAAGAACTTTCACAGCGTTAGAGCATTTAGTTTTGAGGATTTTAGCAATTCTGAAAAAATATGTCAGCTTATGTTGTTCAGAATCGCGTAACATATCTTACGTGTGTTCGGCTTTAAAACTTTCGGAATATAAAAAAGACAACCGCATATATAAATACAAAAAGGCTATGATTACAAAAACGTAATGATATGCCTTTTTTGTTTGACGAAAAACTTATCGAAACATTGTTATGGTTTGAGAAACAACAAACAGGAGGGTATGGTATGCAGATGGAACAATATGAAAATCGAAAAAATTATGTAGAATCCGTAAAAAACAGCTTTGCCTCACCGGGGAAAAAGACTTATCCGGAAGAACAGGAAAAACGTCCCGAAGTTTTCTTGGACTTCGGTTTGTGCTGGCACTTTTTCTGTTTTTAGGTTTCCTTGGCATGCGTCAGACCGATTTTTCCTGGCATTCCTGGAACGCAGAAAAGATTACACAGCAGATCCAAAGTTCCATCAAATTCCCTCAGATTCTGGAAGTATTAAACCGGTTATAAAAGTTTAACCAGACAGTTTAAAAATTTTGCAGTGAATAAACGCAAACCAGAATGGATCCATTACTGGAAATTTTATACTTTCTTTCTTGCTTCTCATTTGAGATAAAACTATAATAGAATTAACATTTTTTATAAATTACACAGGAGAAAGATTATGTCATATATCGATTTTGACCATATTACAAAAGAATATAATTCCGGCGGAAGTTCCATTTTCGCATTAAAAGATGCTTCTTTTTCCGTGGAAAAAGGGGAACTTGCCGTCATCCTTGGCGCTTCCGGTGCCGGTAAGACAACGGCGCTGAATATCCTTGGCGGAATGGATACTGCTACATCCGGGAAAGTGCTGGTGGACGGCGCAGATGTCACCGCTTTTGGCAAACGCCAGCTTACCCAGTACCGACGCACGGACATCGGTTTTGTCTTTCAGTTTTACAATCTGGTGCCAAATCTGACGGCATTAGAAAACGTTGAGCTGGCTTCCCAGATCTGTGAGGATTCTTTAGATGCCGCACAGACGTTGGAAAAAGTAGGGCTTGGCATGCGTATGAAAAACTTTCCGGCACAGTTATCCGGCGGCGAACAGCAGCGTGTTTCTATAGCCCGTGCTTGGCAAAAAATCCGAAACTTCTGCTGTGCGATGAACCGACAGGAGCATTGGATTACAACACCGGAAAGCAGATTCTTCAGCTTTTACAGGATACCTGCAGAAAGGAAAAAAATCACTGTTCTGATCATCACCCACAATTCCGCACTGGCTCCCATGGCGGACCGCCTGATCCAGTTTAAAAGCGGAACGGTGATCAGTGAAACCAGAAACGAACATCCGGTTTCGATTTCAGAAATAGAGTGGTAGTGTAGGACAAATGAAAGCATATTTGGAAAGATATTTTTCGAACAATCAAACTTGAGCAAAAAACGACTTTTTCTCCATTTTGCTCATCACATTTCTTGGCGTGACAATGTTTGCCGGATTGTCGGCAGGCTGCCGGGATCTTCGTGCTTCGGCTGATCGATTTTTATGATGAACAGAAATTATATGACATTAAGATTCAGTCCACCCTTTGGTCTGACCGATGAAGATGTGGAGGCACTCTCCCAAGTCAAAGAAGTAGCCGAAGCACATGGAACTTACAGTGAGACCGTTCTGGTACAGGCGGATGATCTGCAACAGAAGGCAGATGTAAAATTACTGGATGAAAACGGATTAAGCCAGCCACGTCTGTTAGATGGCACGATGCCTTCTAAGGCGTCGGAAATCGCTGTATCCCAAAATTATTGTGCAGACACCGGCAAGACGATCGGAGATACGGTAACCCTTTCTCCGCAAAACAGCGAGGATGCCGATACAACCTCTGCCTTAAAGCAAAAAAACTATACAATTACAGCGGTCATGCTGGATGCAACCGATCTGATCGCCGATAAAGGAGCAGCGTCGTTTCGTTCTTCTCAGTCATCCAAATATTTCTTTTATGTTACGCAGGAAGCTTTGGATAACGATGTTTATTCTGCTGTGGAGCTTCGTATCAATGGGGCAGAAGCGTTATCCTGTTTTTCCGAAGAATATACCGATCTGGTTTCAGACATAAAAAAGCGCATTGAAAAAGAAATCAAATCCGACCGGGAGCAGGCGCGCTATGATTCCATTATTGCAGATGCCGTGAGCGAGCTACATGATGCAAAAGACGAAGCAGCAGAAAAATTTGCGGATGCCGACGCACAGATTGCAGATGCCAAGACAGAACTGGCAGATAGCAGAACCGAAATCTGTTCCGGCTGGCAGCAATTACAGGACGGTATGAATCAGTTACAGCAGCAAAAAAACTTAGCTGCACAGAAATTCAAAGATGGATATGCTGAACTGGAGAACGGCTGGCAGCAGCTTCAATCCGGAAAACAGCAGATCAGTGCTGCAAAAGAAGAATTAAGCGGACATACAGATCAGCTGACACAGGCTTCTGATACCTTAAAGCAGCAAAAACAGGAAACGCTTCAGAAACTGTCCGATGCGGAAACAAAGCTTACAGAAGGTCGAACACAGGCAGAATCCGGAAAAGAACAGATTCAGGCACAGATTTCTTCCATGCAGGCACAATTTTGGTGATGCATGGCCGCAGAGCGCATGGGAAGCTTACGAAGCCAGTGTAACTTCTGGCAATCCGGATGCAGACGCAAGGGCTCAGGTAACAGAACAGTTACAGGCATCAATAGATGCAGTCTGTGCACAGTTAAACGGACAATTGGAACTTCTGGATCCATCTGCCGAAGATTATGAAACACAGAAAGCAACACTGGAAGCACAGATTGCTCAGATACAGCAGATCCCATCGGGACTTTCGCAGTTACTTCCACAGTATGAGACCGTTTCCGCAACCCTTGTGGAGCTGGATACGCAGGCAGCTTCCCTGAAAGAACAAAAGCAGCAGGCGCTTGCTCAATTTGATTCTGCGGAGACACAGTTACAGGCACAAAGTCAGCAGTTAGATGCAGCAAAAGAGCAGTTACAGCAGCAGGAGCAGAAATTACAAACTTCAGAAACGACACTGACTGCCGGTCTGAAGGAACTGCAGACACAGGAGCAGAATGCAACTACACAATTTGCCAGTGCCGATCAGGAATTACAGAAAACCAAAGATAAACTGACACAGGCGGAACAGGAACTGAAAGATGGTTCCAAGGAACTGGAAGAACGGATCCAGAAGCTGGAAGAAGAACGTGCGAAAGCAGATGATAAATTTGCAGAAGCACAGGCAGATATTGATGCGATCGACC
>ENA-OPYX01001493-OPYX01001493.1-human-gut-metagenome-genome-assembly--contig:-NODE-1493-length-12228-cov-3.699281_pt1 | contig 12228 bp, 14 predicted proteins | sample MGYA00242639_ERZ504486 | MGnify/ENA primary metagenome ERZ504486 (study PRJEB26092, sample SAMD00036296) | human gut metagenome | host: Homo sapiens | study: EMG produced TPA metagenomics assembly of... | reverse complement strand
CAGCAGGAAAAATTCTGCACTGAATGGAACAGACGAAACAGAAAATGGCGTGAATGTCGTCACAAACGTAAAATGTTTGAAGAAGATGCTGACGTAGGTGGCTAAGAGAATACGAAGGGTGATTGTATGAATACGGTTGAACCAATTCGTGATAAACGTGATGATATACGCAATCTAAAAAATATCTGCGAATCAAAAGGATATTAAATATTACATTATGTTCATTACAGGTATTTCATAGGATTGCGTATTAATGAAATTTTGAAAATGACAGTAGGTGACGTTAAGGGGCGTAATACGCAACGTTCCGGCAGAGCAAGACCGGAAAGGAAATCACGGTTGCATATAACGATGAGCTGTTGAGAGAATATAAAACCTACTGCGAACACCGTACACCGGAAGAGGCATTAATACCAAATCCAAACAATGAATACAAACCGATAACACGTGACATGGCTTACAAGGTTTTGCGTGAAGCAGCGGACCATGTAGGTATCAGATACAAGGTCGGCACACACACATTACGGAAGACGTGTGGCTACCACTACTACAGACAAACACACGATATAGTTACACTGCAAATATGGTTTAATCACCGCAATGCCAGTGATACATTGCGGTATATTGGCGTTACAAAAGACAGTGTATTAACTGCTATGAAAAACTTTAAAATTTAATTTTGTTATACATAAATGTTCAACGTATAATGAAACCCCGGTTTTTTGTGTGCATTTATTAGTAGGAACTGAACTGATTCAATTATACACAATAACAGGTTATGTATAATAGACCGAAAGGACGAATGACAATGGCACAGGCTGCACTACACGTATGTAACAAATGCGGATGTCACCGACTGACACACGACACATATTGTGAATTACATCAACATTTGAAACGACAATATGACGACCACAGGGAATCGGCGAGCAAGCGAGGATATAACGGACGTTGGCGAAAAGCAAGCAAGACATATCTATTGTCACATCCGTTTTGTATTCGCTGTCTGCAACAGGGAAGATACGAGAAAGCCACAGTTGTAGACCACATCACACCGCACAAGGGAAATCAACAGCTGTTCTGGGACAGGAACAACTGGCAACCACTGTGCAAGCAATGCCAATGACCGTAAGACAGCGACAGAAGACGGCGGTTTTGGTAGATAATATTAAAAAATTTTTTCCTTTCGTGAAGATTTTCCACGGGAGGGGGTATCAAATTGTTTTTGCGAATGTGCGGTAGACCGTTGCCCAAGTCTTTTTTACGCACACGCAAGTTTTCGAGAGGGGGTTAAACCAAAAATGGGAGCAAGAGGACCAACGAAAAAACCGGCAGAGCTGGAGGAACTACACGGCAATCCCGGACATAGAAAAACTGAAAACAGATTGCAATTTTCAAAACCGGAAAAAGTTCCGTCACCGCCGGTGTTCCTAAATAAAATTGCAAAAAAAGAGTGGAAACGATTAGCACCGATTGTATTCAATGCCGGAATGCTGACGGATGCAGATGTAGGAACATTTGCCGCATACTGCGATTCATATGCACAGTGGGTATTAGCTGAAAAGGCGATACAGGCAAAACAACCGGACAAAAATTCTCCTGCACCGCTGACGTTTGCCACCGACAAAGGATATGAGCAACAAATACCTGAAATCAGCATTTCAAACACTGCAAAAAAACAAATGCTGACGTTTGCCAAAGAATTTGGATTGACACCGTCATCAAGAGCCGGAATGACAAACCCAGTAGAAACCGAGGACAAAAAAGCAAGTATTATGGAATTCATCAGCAAGAAGAACAGGAGTGCGTAAACTATGGATTCGGTAACATCATATGCGAAAAAAGTCGTAGCCGGCAAGATTATTGCAGGTGATTCGGTAAAAAAAGCGTGCAAGCGACATCTGAAAGATTTAAAAAAATCTAAGAGAAAAGATTATCCGTACTACTTTGATGCAGAGCAAGCGGAATATTGTTTTGCATTCGCTGAAAATTACTGCCGACACAGCAAAGGAAAGTGGGCAGGCAAGCCACTGATATTAGAAGATTGGCAGAGATTTGTTGTAGGTTCTATATTCGGGTGGAAGCGTAAAGATGATGATACACGCCGATTCAGATATTTTTACATTCAGGTGGCACGAAAAAACGGAAAATCTACGTTAATGGCGTTCATCGGACTATATGTTATTGTTTGTGACGGTGAAAACGGTGCTGAAATTTATTCGGCAGCAACCAAAAAAGACCAAGCACGAATTATATTTGACGAGGCTAAGAATATGATTGGGAAGTCACCGGAACTACGAACTATACTGACAACGTATCGGAACAACATCACTTTTGACGCACAATTATCAAAATTTGAGCCGTTGTCGTCAGACAGTGAAACTTTGGATGGTTTAAATGTGCATTTGGGATTGATTGATGAGTTGCACGCACACAAAACAGGTGATGTGTACAATATTTTGGACAGTGCGACAGGTGCAAGAACACAGCCATTAATCGGAACAGGAACGACCGCAGGCAGAAATCCAAACTGTTTTTGTAAGGAATTATATGACTATTACAAAAATATTTTGAATGAAACGGTTGAGAATGAAGATATTTTCATTTACATAGCAGAATTGGACGAAAATGACGATTGGACAGATCCGCAGAATTGGATAAAAGCCAATCCGAATATGAATGTCAGTGTCAACCTAAAAGATATGGAAAGTGTTTATACTGCATCTAAAAATATTCCGTCAAAATTGAATGAGTTCAAGTGTAAAAAACTGAATATGTGGGTTACTGATACCGCTTCATGGGCAAATATGGAGCAGTACAATAAACCACCGACTTTGAAAATCACCAAAGAAGATTTAATCGGTAAAAAGTGTTATGCCGCAGGCGATTTGGCGGTCCGTAACGACTTGGCAAGTGTCGTTTTTGAATTTCCTTTGAGTGACAGGTATTTTGCAGTTTTGCACCACAGTTTTATACCGGAAGACAAGATTTTCGATAATTCACAGAAACATCACATTGATTATCAACGGTATATTGATATGGGATATATAACGGCAACACCCGGTAATGCTGTTGATTTTGACTATATCGAAGATTATATCCTGCGAATGCGTGATAAGTATGACATTTTGGAAGTCTGCTTGGACCCGTGGAACGCAACGCAGTTGGAATCGCACCTAATTGACGAGGGTATGAAAGTTGTTGAGGTCCGACAGGGATTTAAAACATTATCAGAGCCGACCAAAGAATTGGGGATAACGATTGAGGAACGCAAATTAATACACTTTGATGATCCGATATTGAAGTGGGCGGTTGGAAATACAGTAGTTACATTTGATGAAAACGGTAATGTTAGACCGAATAAGGCGAAAAGTATCAATAAGATTGATCCTGCAATGGCACTGATAATAGCACACACCAGAGCATATACACATGAATTGAATTATGTTGATGTCAACGCAATAGCAGCGGCACAACTGGCAGAATATGAAGAAATGTTGAGAGGTCAGATATAATGAAATTTTTTAACAGAATAAAATCGGCATTTTATGCACTGACGCATGATACAACGACAATATCATTGTTAGATGAACGATTTTGGACGCAGTACGGCAGTATACGGAACAGTAAACTGTCGGAAGTGACATATTTCACCTGTCTAAAAACGTTGTCTGAGGCGGTTGCAAAGTTGCCGTTAAAGATGTATCAGGAAACACCGAAAGGTGTCAGCAAGGCAAAAAATTCAGCATTATACAATGTGCTGAAAGTACGACCGAATAAGAATATGACTGCAACAACGTTTTGGGCAACAGTTGTAACGGTGATGTATCATTACGGAAATTGTTATGTATATATCGCACGGAACAAAGAGCCTGAGTTGTTAATATTGGATAACCGATATATGACTGTCTATGATGACAATGCGAAGTTAATAGATGATAACGGCGGAGTTTGGTATATATATTCAGAACCGGTAACCGGAAAGGTATATAAATTCAGCACTGATGAAATATTGCATTTTAAAACATATATGACGTTTGACGGCATTATGGGATTGGCGGTTAAGGACGTGCTGGCATTGACGATTGACGGAGCAATGGACAGTCAAAAATTTATCAAGAATTTATATGAAACAGGTTTGACAGGTAAAGTCGCTGTTGAATATACAGCAGATTTGAACGAGGAATTACGAAAAAAATTAATCAGCACTATTGAAACGGCAACATCGGCGAACAGTGCATTAACGTTTATTCCGATTCCTGCCGGAATGAAGTTAAATCCGTTAAATTTGAAATTGACAGACGCACAGTTCTTGGAATTGAAAAAATATACGGCATTACAGATTGCCGGAGCATTCGGTATAAAACCAAATCAATTAAATGATTATGAGAAATCAAGCTATGCAAACAGTGAAGCACAGCAACAAGCATTTTTGACCGACACAATGTTGGTTATTCTAAAGGGTTTGGAAGAAGAATTGGCAAGTAAACTGCTAACATCGGAAGAACTTCAACAAGGATATTTTTTCAAATTCAATGTTGATGTCGTGCTACGAGCGACATTTTCACAAAGAATGGAAGGTTATGCGAAAGCCAGACAAAACGGCTGGTTATCCGCTAATGATATACGCAGTAAGGAAGATATGCCACATATTTCCGAAGACGAAGGCGGTAATGCATACCTAATTAACGGCAATATGATACCGTTAAAAGTTGCTATGGAAGGAGGAAATCAGAAAAATGTCAAGACACAGAAATAAGAAACAGAATAGTTTTAACTGTTATATCCGAAATCAGACCGATGATTCAGCCGATATTTATTTTTACGGCGATATAGTCGGAAATGATGGGGATAAATGGTGGGGAAATGATGATAAATGCCCATCTGACGTAGCCACACTGTTGAAAGAATGTGAAAATGTCAGTCAGCTGAATATCTATGTAAATAGTAATGGCGGTGATGTATTTGCCGGTAATGCTATTTATAATATGCTGAAACGGCATAAGGCACATAAAACAGTGTATGTTGACGGTTTGGCAGCGTCTATTGCGTCAGTCATTGTTATGGCAGGTGATGAAATCATTATGCCGGCAAATTCCTATTTGATGATCCACAAAGCGTGGACGTATGCAATGGGAAATGCCAACGATTTGCGTGAAACAGCGGACAGATTGGAAAACATCGAACAAACGATTGTTGATACATACATGGAAAATGTCGCTGAAAATATCACTGAAGATGACATTAAACAGAAAATGTCTGATGAAACGTGGTTGTCGGCAAAGGATGCGGCGGAATTATTCCCACGAATACAAGAAGATGAAAACATAGATGTGGCAGCGTGTATTTCGTCTATAACCTACAATAATATTCCTAAAAATGTCGTTGTCAAAAATGATGACGAAGATGATGAGGAAGAAGATCCGAAACCAAAAAAGCCGGATGAAGATGATGAAGAAGATAATCCGGACGAGGAAGAACAGAAAGAAAAAAACAGTAACGAATTGGATATGTTAGACAATTTCGTATTTATGGAAGGAGCAATAGAAAATGAACAAGAAGATGCGTGAGTTACTTGCAAAGATAAAAGAGAAAAATTTACAAGCAAGGAATTTTCAAAATGAAGGTAAAGTTGCCGAGGCGAAGCAGCTAATTGACGAAATCAAGAATTTACAAACATCATATGAAAATGAAAAAGCATTATTTGAAATGGAAAGGGACAACGTACCGAAAGAACCAAAGAACAAAACAACAGCAAACGGTTTTTCTGTTATGGCAAAGATTGCACTAAGAAAAAAATTGACCGAAGCGGAAAATGCATTGGTTACAGGCACAAACGGTACAGACGGTGAGAATTTCCTAATCCCTGAAGATGTTGATACAACAATCAGAGAATTAAGAAAGACATATATGTCAGCAAAAGATTTGGTAACAGTAGTACCGACATCATCATTAACCGGTAGTTTCGTATTTGAAAAGGGTGTTCCGACAGGTTTGGCAGATTTTGAAGATGGCGATACAATCACAGAAGGCACTAAACCATCATTTGAACAGAAAAAATTCCAAGTTACACACAAAGGTAAGGTTTTCCCTATTTCAAATATACTATTGGAATCGGAAAAGGCTGGTTTGACATCATACCTAAATAACTGGTTTGTTAAAAATTCAATCATCAGTGAAAATACAGACATTTTCACAGCATTGCAAAACGGTAAAACGGCAAAGGCAATAAAGGGATTAGATGAATTGAAATCATCAATCAACAAAGATTTGGACCCATCCGCCCGAATCGGTGCAGTTATTGTCACAAACCAAACAGGATTTGACATTATGGACAGTGAAAAGGACGCAGTCGGCAGACCAATTTTAAAGGAAGACTATGTAACACCGACACAAAAGTTGTTCCAAGGACTACCTGTAATTGTGTTCCCAGATGCACAACTGCCAAACACCAAAGCAGGACAAGCACCGATTTTTCTACGGAAATCTTAAAGCCGGTTGTTATTTCATTGATAGGAAAGGTTATCAGTTTGCAGTATCAACTGAATATCAATTCGGTGCAAATATGACAACTAATGCGTGTGATCGAAAGCTATGATGTCATTCAGGCAGATAGTTCTACATACATCTACGGAACAATAACGGCAGCAGAAGGCAAGGCTGTAACGACAAAAGCAGCTGCATAATGAATGGGAGGGGTGAAGAATGTCCCTAACATTAGACGAAGTAAAGAATTTTCTGCGATTAGATACATCCGATGATGATACATTGTTGGAAATATACATATCAACGGCAGAAGAATACGTCAAATCAGCATGTGGTAGACAGGTAGATTTGGACAATCCCAAAGCACATACCGTAATGCTGATGTTGGTGGGCGACTATTACGAAAACCGTAGTCCATATGGGCAGGCAAAGTATAGTCAGAATGTTTCAACTATGCTAATGCAGTTACAGTTGGAAACACCACAAGATACTGATGATGAGGTGAAAGAATAATGGATTTTGCAAAGCTAAGGCACAAAGTTGTATTTTTAAAGCCGTCAACATCAGAAATAAACGAACAGTCAGAGCAAGTTATCGGGTGGTTTCCGTTCCACCCGGTGACAAAGACTGCAAGTGATGATGTATATTCTACGCAAGACGGCGAAATCTGTTTTAAAAGCGGAGTTTTAAGCGGTTTAAATAATGTATTTTCAGATTACGGTGTTCGTGCATATGTTTCGCCTGCGACAGGCAGAGAATATGACGAATCGCAGAAAATCAGAGCAGAAACAACATACAACGTGGTAACACGTTATTTTAACGGCATTGAAAGTAATATGAAAATTCTGTATGGTGCAAAGGTATTTGACATAGTATCCGTATTGGATATAAATGAGAGTCACAGGGAATTAAAAATCGTATGCTCAGAGGTGGACAGATATGGCAAGGCAGAATAAAGATGTATTCGGTTTTGATGAATTGGAAAAATCGTTCAAACGTTTTGAAAAAAACTATCCGGACAAGGCAGATGCACTTTTAATGGCACAGGGACAAGCAGTCAATAGAAAGACAAAATCGCTTACGCCGGTAAAGACCAAAAAACTCCGTAATTCGTGGAGATTAAAAAAAGTTAAACTGTACAAGGGTGGAACAGTCAGAGTTGTCAGAATTCAAACGAGAGCACCTCACGGACATTTGGTTGAATTAGGTCACGAACAGGTGTCGGGAGGCAGAACAAGAGAAAAAGGACAAAAACTAAACCGAGTACAACGCTTCGCCAGAGGAATTAAATCGCACGGACGTGTTGAAGGTAAGCATATGTTAAGCAATGCAATACAAGAGGCACAATCACGTTTTGACCGAGATGCAAATAAAATGTTAGATAAATTAGTGGAGGAATTTAACAATGATTAAATCACAGGATATACGCAGATTTATAGCGGACAAACTACGAAATGCAGAATTTAATGTTATATCATCAGAAATTCAAGAAGGCTATCCTAAGCCGGCAGTGTTCATCTATGTATACCCATCATCAATTACAAAATCCGGAGGATTTTTGGAGGATGACGTTTACAGTGTAACCATCAAGTATATTCCAAAAACTGAAACTGCACAAGAATGTGCCGAGGCGGCGGAAAAAATTCGCGAAACATTGATGTACAGTACGATTGATGTACAGGACAGGCATTTAACTATGGAAACAATGGATATGACAATCGAAGAAGAACGTTTAACTGTGATGTATGACGTTCCTATAACACAGTCCATTGATGAATGTGACGATTATGACAATGCAGAAACCATAGAAATGAGAGGTATATAACATGGGATTATCAACAATAAATGTAGAATTTAAGGCGGCGGCACAAACCGCTGTAAAACGCAGTGCAAACGGTACAGTTGCACTGATTTTGAAGGATGAAACCAAGGAAGATACCACATACGTTTACAACAATGAGACGGAAGTGGTTAAGAGCCATTGGACATCAGACAATCTAAATTACATAAATATGGCGTTTAAAGGTTCACCCAAAAAAGTGATTATCGAAAGAATTGCCGCAGAAGGAAGTCTTGATGATGCATTGAAGCGTTTGGCAAATAAGAAGTGGAATTATCTTGCCGTTCCGTCATTACAGGACGGTGAAGTTAAGACTGTGGCAGATTGGATTATTGCACAGCGAACGGCAAAGAAACCGTTTAAGGCAGTATTACCGCATTCTGTATCAAATAACATCGGTATTATAAATTTTGATACCGATGATATAAAAATCGGCAGTAAGACCTATACGACCGCTGAATTTTGCGTATATATTGCCAGTATTATTGCCGGAACTGCACTGAATGAGAGTGTAACAGGCAAAGTCATTTCAGAAATCAACAGTATTACAGAGAGTTTAACCCCCGATGCGGATGTTGATGCCGGAAAGCTAATTTTAATCAACGATGGTGAGCAGGTCGAAATTGCACGAGGTGTGAATTCATTGACAACGGTTGGAACAAATCAGACAGAGGATATGAAGTCAATCAAGATAGTTGAAGGAATGGATCTGATTGCAGAAGACATTAGAACAACATTCAAAGAAAACTATATCGGCAGAAGTAACAGTATTGAAAACAAAGAACTGTTTATCGCCGCAGTGAATCAATATTTTGAAACACTGACAAAGGAAGGTGTGCTATATGACGGTTATGAACATTATGCAGAAATCGACATAGACGCACAAAGAGAGTATTTGGCAAGCAAAAGTGTTGACGTTGCAAATATGAGTGATGTTGCAATCAAACAAGCCAATACAGGCACATTTATGTTTATGGCGGCACATATTCAAATGCAAAACGCAGCGGAAGATTTGAAATTCGTTGTAAACATGTAATCGAGGAGGTAGACATATATGAGTAGAAAAAATTTCAGCACCTAACATTATTTCCGGTACACACGGCAAGGTATGGTGGGACGATTCGGTCATTTATGAAATTTCAAGTTTTGAAGCAACACTGGATACTGACCGTGAAGATGTCACATTTGCGGGTGATATGATCAAGGATAGCAAGTTGATGAGTGTATCGGGTACGTTCACAATGAAAGTGCGAAAGGTATTTTCACGAGGCAAGAGTTTTGCGGAAGCGTTTATGCAAGGAAAAGACCCACGTTCTACACTGATTAGTCAACTAAAAGACCCAGACGCATATGGTGGCGGATATGAAAAAATCCAACTGACTAATTGTTGGGTTGAGAGTGTACCACTAACCGGCGGTGAAAACGGTAAGGTAGTTGAAGAAGAATACAAAGGCGGTTTTACAGGATTGAAATTCCTTGCAAGCATTGAACCGATAGAACAGGATTAAACATTTTAGGAGGATATAAAAATGACAGGACAAGAAAAACATACAAGATTGACGTTGGACGAAATGATAAGACGTTCAGAGCAAGTAAAGGAAGCAAAGAACAAAAATAAAACAAAGGAATTGTACGTTGAAAGCCTTGACGGCACAATCACAATAACAAAACCAACAAGAAATCAAGTAAATGACGCAATGAATATGGATGCGTCTTCAGGCGAATCGGATGCATATCTGGTGTATGAATGTGTGACAGAACCGCCACTGAAAAACAAACAACTGCAACAGGCATATGGCTGCCAAGACCCATTAGATATTCTTGACAAAATATTTGAACCGGGCGAGGTATTGAATATCTCGAAAGCTGCATTAAGTTTTGCAGGTTATGTTGACGATAGCGTTAAGGCGGTTGAAGAACTAAAAAACTAATTGAACGCAACGGTGATTTTGAATTAATACATTACTACGTCCAACGTGGTTTTGATTGGGATAGAATTGCCGGGGCTACGGGAAATGAAAAGGCATTTTTACGAGCCAGTATGATAAAAGCATACGAAGAAGAAGCTGAAAAGATAAAAGCAATGACAGGAGGCGGTTGATGTGGCAAAAGGTAGAAACATAGGAGCAACACTGTCGTTGAAAGCCGGAAACTTCTTTGCAAATATGAAAAAGCCCAAAATGAAAGCAATAATCTGCGTAGTACATTGAACAACACAAGCAAAAAATTTCTGAATTGGGAGATAAAGCTAAAGTTGTTGGCAGTGCCGTTGGTAAATTGGGCAAAGGGTTAGCTATTGCTGGAACGGCAGCCGCTACCGCAGTAGGAACAATGGTAGCAAAATCAGTCAGTTCATTTGCTGATTATGAACAGCTGACAGGTGGTGTCGATACATTGTTCAAAGACAGTTCGGCGGCAGTACAGAAATATGCAAATGATGCATACAAAACCGCAGGTTTGTCAGCTAATAGCTATATGGAAACAGTTACAAATTTTTCGGCATCACTGATTTCAAGTTTAAAGGGCGATACAGCAAAGGCGGCGGATTATGCAAATTCAGCGTTGGTGGATATGGCTGATAATGCGAATAAGATGGGCACGAATATGACAGACATTCAAAATGCCTATCAAGGTTTTGCAAAGCAAAATTACACCATGCTTGATAATTTAAAACTCGGTTACGGTGGCACACAAGCTGAAATGAAACGACTGCTTGGCGATGCACAGAAACTTACCGGACAGAAGTATGATATTTCATCATTTGCCGATATTACACAGGCTATTCATGCAATCCAAACGCAAATGGACATAACGGGAACAACGGCAAAAGAGGCAAGCACGACAATAAGCGGATCGTGGGGGTCACTGAAAGCGGCGTTTGAAAATACCCTTGTCAGTTTGACAACAGGCGGAAAAATGTTTGATCAGAGTTTGGATGCACTGGTTGATTCAGCTAAGACGTTCGGGCAGAATGTTATACCGGCAATAACGGGTGCGTTAAGTGGCGTAGGTTCGTTAATTGAGAGTTTGGCTCCTGTAATTGTAGCAGAACTTCCGTCAATGGTATCCGATATACTTCCACACCTTGTTTCAGCCACAAAGAGTTTGGTTACCGGTTTAATCAGCCAATTACCTGCATTGGGAAAGGCTGTTTTAGATGCAATACCATCAATTTTTGACGGTATGACAGATGTAATCGGTGAAAGTTCTGTAGGAAAGCTAAAAGGGTCGTTTGAGGGACTGAAAAATACCATAACTGATACATTTTCAAACATTGGACCAATGCTTAAAGATTTCTGTGAGGGAGGTATATCAACATTCTGTGACGCATTATCTACGGCTATGGATTTAGCCAGTGGAGCTATATCGGTAATTGAGGCATTATCTCCGGTAATAGGAGCAGTTGCAGGGGCGATAATCACATACAAAGGTGCAGTTTTGTTGTGGAATGCAGCTGAAACGGCTAAAAATGTTGTTATGGGTATTTCAACAGCCGCACAATGGGCGTTAAATGTAGCTATGACAGCAAATCCGATTGGTATTGTCATTGTGGCTATCGGTGCATTGGTAGGGGCGTTTATTGTATTGTGGAATAAGTCCGAAGGATTCCGAAATTTTTGGATCAACCTATGGGAAAAAGTTAAAGCGATTGTTACAAGTGCATGGGAAGGAATAAAAGCCGGATTTGAAAAGATAAAAAACGGAATATCAGCAGTCAAAGAAAAAGTGTCTACAATGTGGAACGGAGTCAAAGAAAAAAACGTCAGAATTATGGGGCGGTGTAAAAAAATGCTGTATCGGAAAAAACTGAACAACATAAAAAGTGCATAATGACGCACACGGCGGAGGACTGAAAGGTGCTACATTTGCGGCAATAGAGGGTGTCAAGGAATACTACAGGA
>ENA-OPYX01001491-OPYX01001491.1-human-gut-metagenome-genome-assembly--contig:-NODE-1491-length-12253-cov-2.961158_pt1 | contig 12253 bp, 11 predicted proteins | sample MGYA00242639_ERZ504486 | MGnify/ENA primary metagenome ERZ504486 (study PRJEB26092, sample SAMD00036296) | human gut metagenome | host: Homo sapiens | study: EMG produced TPA metagenomics assembly of... | reverse complement strand
GGTAACAGATTCCGTCCGACTTTCCACCCTGCGCCGGCGTACAATCACCGTTTCTGCGGGTTCGAGCGCCGCTGTTTGCATAAAATGTTTTTTCCAGAATGGCATCTACTTCATCCGCACCGATCCACTCATCCATGACACTTCGTGTTGCCCGTTCCGGAAGTTCTTCCCTTTTCACGGTTTCCGGCTGCCATCCTTCCACATGCATATGCTCTTTTACTTCGTTCCATGGAACTGTAAAACCTGCACCATGCGCACAAAATACCGAACCGGATGGATTGGCTGTATCGTGTTCCGCATCATATCCAATCGCATCAATGACTTCTGCCGCATTATGGCATGGCGCATAGCCATCCAATGTGAGGAAAATACGTCCGAAGCCTTTTGTGTAAGCTGCCACTTCTTTCGGATAATCCTGCATTTCACTGACTGGCGCGCGTCCGGTCAATACCGAAAGCCCTCCCTGTGCCTGTGTAATTTCAAAAGTGCCGTTCATTTTTTCAATATCTGTCATTGCCCGTCCAATCATCTGCTCCGGGAGTTCTATCCGAAATTGATAATATGGCTCTAACAATACCGCTTCCGCTTCCATCAAACCCTGACGAATAGCACGGTAAGTCGCCTGACGGAAATCTCCGCCCTCGGTATGTTTCTGATGTGCCCGACCGGCGATCAATGTAATTTTCATATCTGTGATAGCAGATCCTGTCAGTACGCCACGATGTTCCCGCTCCAGAAGGTGCGTCACGATCAGGCGCTGCCAGTTTTTATCTAACATATCCTCGCTGCAATCTACGTCAATCTGTAACCCGCTGCCTGCCGGAAGCGGCTCCAGTAATAAATGCACTTCCGCATAATGACGCAGCGGTTCAAAATGTCCGACGCCCTCCACCGTATTTGCAATCGTTTCTTTGTATACAATATGGGATTTTCCAAAAGTAACATCTATGCCAAAGCGCTCTGCAATAACGCTCTGTAAAATTTCTGTCTGGATTTCTCCCATGATCTGTGCCTGAATCTCCTGTAACTGCTCATCCCAGACGATGTGCAGTTCTGGCTGTTCTTCTTCCAGCAGTTTCAGTTTTGGCAGCATCAGCGCCGGATCACAGCCTTCCGGGAGACAAACCTGACAGGTCAGAACTGGCTCTAACAGCGGCGGCAGCGTTTCCGCTTCTTCTCCCAGTCCCTGTCCAGGATAGGTCTCTGCAAGCCCGGTGACCGCACAGATTTCTCCGGCTTCTGCCCGCTGACGGACTTCGTATTTTTCGCCGGAATATACACGAATCTGGTTGACTTTTTCCAACACGTCATCTTCCCCGTCTGACTTCGTGCGAAGAAGATCTTTTACTTTTAATACACCGCCGGTTACTTTTAAATGCGTCAGACGGTTGCCCTGCTCATCTCTGGAAATCTTGTACACTTTTGCAGAAAATTTACCGATGGTAGGTATCTTCTTGCCGTCCAGAACTCAAATCCATTTAAAAAGGTTTCGATTCCTTCCATTTTCAGGGCAGAACCAAAATAACACGGAAATACTTCTCTGTCCCGGATCATTGCCCGAATCTGCGCCTCTGACACCGTTCCGGTTTCCAGATATGTTTCCAGTGCTTCCTCCTGACAGGTTGCCAGTTCCTCATACCATGTTTCCAAAGATAAACACTCTGATCTGTATTCATTCCGAGTCCATCGTCTGCTTAGCATCATAATCCTTTTTCGCGTCTGCAACGTCTGCTATCACTGCATCTGCCAAAACGGACGAAGCGGAAAAGTCAATGCATCCTTCGGATACCGTTCTTTTAATTCGGTCATCAACAGCTGCCTGATCCGCTCCCGGCTGATCCAATTTTATTTACAAAAAAGAACGTTGGGATCTCATACTGCTGCAACAGATTCCACAGCGTCTGCGTATGTCCCTGCACACCATCTGATCCACTGATCAGCAGCACTGCGTAATCCAGCACCTGAAGCACACGCTCCATCTCCGCAGAAAAATCCACATGCCCCGGTGTATCTAATAATGTCAGATCCGTGTCGCGCCAGGTCAGTTCCGCCTGTTTGGAAAAAATCGTAATTCCTCTGGCACGCTCCCGCTCATCGGTATCCAGAAATGCATCTTTTGTATCTACTTTTCCAAGTTTTCGAATTGCTCCGGAAGTATACAAAAGTGCCTCTGACAGCGTGGTTTTTCCGGAATCCACATGCGCCATCAATCCGGTACAGATGTGTTTTCTTCTATTTGTATTTGCCATATATCTCACTTACCTCATAATTTTAAGAATGTCCTCTGCATTCCTCATCTAATTGCGCTCATTGTACCATAATTTTTTATACAAGTCGACTGTTGCGATTTTGATTTACTTTGGCATAGATTCCCACGGAATGGCAATACTTGCAAAAAAGATAGTTTCTGTGAGGTTTTTAATTATGAAAATTGTATTTATTGTACCTGCTTCCGACCTGCGCCGGATTCCTCTCTATCGTCTTGGTGGGAAAATTTACGGACAGTCCAACTCCATCACAGGTCCGTTGATCCTTGGTGGCATTTTAAAAAAAGCCGGGTATCAGGTGGAAGCCTATGAAGAATTAAACGCCCGCCTGCCGTTAAAACATCTGCTAAAGGATACGGATATTTTCTGCCTGTCACTGATGACCTCCAATGCTCCCAGAAGTTATGAACTGGCAGACATCATCCACAAACATTCCAATGCCCGCGTGATCATGGGCGGTATGCATCCGACCTGGCTTCCCGAAGAAGCCCTGCAGCATGCAGATCAGGTCATTGTCGGGGAAGGCGAAAAAGTTATTTAGATGTAGTGGAAGGACGTTTAAACACCCGGATCGTGCAGGGGATCTCTCTGACCAATGTGGATGAGGCACCATTTCCAGATTATTCGATTCTGAAAACACCCTGCGTCGCGGCAAATGTTATTTCCACCAGAGGATGCCCCTACCGCTGCACGTTCTGCACCACGTCCCGCATGTTTGCCCCTTACCGACAGCGCAGTGTGGATAATGTCATTGATGAGATCCGCATGTATAAACAAATGGGCTTTCGCTATCTGAATTTTGAAGATGACAATTTTTACCGCGGACAAAGAACGGGCAAAAGAAATCTGCCGCCGGATGATCGCCGAACATCTTTACGTTCAAAGAGAGCTTTTTCTTTGGGCGAACGGATCTGGCGAATGATGCGGAATTATTGCAGCTTTTACATGACGCGCATCTGACCAGAGTGTTGATCGGCATTGAATCGCTGAACCAGAATGCCTTAGATGAGATCCATAAAGGACAGAATATCGAAGATATCCGAAAAGCCGGTGCTGCCTGCGAAAAATACAAAATCCGTATGATTGCAAGCATCGTTCTTGGACTGGATGAAGATACAAAAAAAAGACATGGACAGAAGTGTTGCTTTCGCAAAATCTATCCATGCCTATCAGTTACAACCTGCTATTTTGACACCCTTTCCCGGCACACCAGTTTACGACCAGTTTTGTCAGGATCACCGTATGATCACCAGCGACTGGAGCCGCTTTGACATGATGAATGTCACCTTTCTCCCCAAGCATATGTCGCCTTGGGAATTGCAGGAAACTTTTTATGAAGCGTCCAAATATTTTTATGATTTCAAATCCGTGAAGGATATCCGTCAGATTTTTGGTGCCGAATATGCCTTCCGCCGGTTCGGACTGGCAATCATGGCACGACTGGGTGTATTTGGCGCACATGTGGCTTCAAAAGTTGCCAAAGGATCTGTGTATTATGATCTGAGGCATTACTCCAGCAAAGAGTCTACTGCATCCGCATCAAAAGTAACGGATGCCACATGATCTACCTCGATCTGGTACAGTGCATTTGCAGCGATATGCTCTGCTGCCTGCTCCAGATCACGGATACCGGTTGTGTTCTCATATTTTTTCACAACTGCATCTAAGCCTTCCGGTGTCACGATGCACTCATCCTCACTCATGCCCATACGTTTTAATACTTTCGGCAGTGAAAAACGGGCGAAAAATTGTCTTTTTCTCCTCCGGTGTATAATCCGGAATCTCAATGACTGCAAAACGTGACATCAACGGTGCGCTGATGCGGTCTTTGTCATTGGCAGTTGCGATCGGATATACGCCAACCGTCGGAACCATACATTCCATGTAGTTATCCGTAAATCCAAGGTTATCCAGCAAGGTCAGCAGTACATCTGCCGGATTGCCATTTCCTTTTCCATTGGAAGCCTTATCTAACTCATTGATGATAAATACCAGTCCGGATTCTCCTGCTGCGGAAAATGCCTCCATGATAATACCCGGCTTTGCATTGGCATAGACACGGGAACTTCCGGTCAGCTGCTCCGGATCATGGATGGAGCTCATGTCCAGTGTGGTCCACGGCAGTTTCAGAATACGTGCTACCGCATAGGCAATCTGGGATTTTCCGGTTCCGGCAGGTCCGATCAGAAGCAGACCATAAGCCGGCAGTGTATGGGTACGGTTGATCTGGATGATTGTCTCGATGATACGCTGTTTTACACGCTCCATACCATATAATTCTTCATCCAGAATCCGACGTGCTTCTTCCGGGTCGATTGCTTCAAAATAATTGCTCTTCCAACGGATGTTCATCATAATAGAAAGAGCACGCTGTGCATGACGGCGCTCCTCCGCGGAAACTTCATGGGAACGGGCAACTGCCAAATTTCGACGCGCCCACAGACGAATGTTATCCGGCAAAGTGCGTCCTGCACAGTTCATAAAATCTGTGATACTCTGCAGACTGGTCAGCTTCATGCTGTCGCCTTCTTCTTCCTGTTCTTCTTCGTCAAACACCTCTGTCGGTGCGTTGCTGGCAAACAGACGCTCCATCATAAACTGTAAAAATCCGTCCTCAGCGGACAGTTTTGTGCCACCTCCAAAGGCAATCTCACGGATCTTGTATACAGCATAACCATCTGGACGGTTTTCTCCGGAAAGGCGTACGGTAATATGGTTTTCACCAAGCCAGCGCAACAGGCTGACAAAACGTGCATCAATCTGTAAAATATCCGCACTGATCTTGCCATCTTCTTCCTCAAATTCAAAGGAAGTGCGTTTTACAGGATTGGTAAAAACACCACAGGAATGATGCTTCCACTGGCGAATCTTGTTATCCAGTAACAGAATCGGAGATTCTGCGGATGCTTCGGAAGCATTGGAAAAAACCATGGTGTAAGTACATTTTCCATGTGAATTTTTATCTGGTTTATTATTAAAATCAAATACAGGCATGAAATTTCTCCTTCGTATGTTTTTATCATATGTTTTATAATCTCTATCAGTATAGCACTGCTTCCGATATTAGAAAAGTGTAAAATCGCTTATTCTTCTACTGGCACCTGACGTAATTCACCGGTTACGGAATCCATGATAAATCCAGTGATCGTGATATCCTTTGGCATCAGTGTGTGATTTTTCAATGCAATCACGGTATCTCTGACAGACTGCTCCACACATTCAAAGCCACCAAGCCATTTTTCCAGATCAATACCACTGTTTCGCACAATATTGATATGTTCCTGTGAAACGCCTCTGTGTGTCAACTCTTCCAGAAGTTTTCCACCATCCATACCCTGTACCCCACAGTCTGTATGTCCGATAACCATAACTTCTTCTACACCAAGCTCAATAATCGCTACTAACAGGCTTCGAACCACACTACCGTATGGATGTGTGATCACGCCGCCGGCATTTTTTATAATTTTTGCATCGCCATTTTTCAGACCAAGTGCTGCCGGAAGTAACTCTGTCAGACGTGTATCCATACAGGTCAGAATTGCCAGTTTTTTGTCCGGATACTTGCTGGTCAGATACGGTTCGTATGCTTTATCCTCCACAAATTTCTTATTGTACTCCATAACTTCGTTAATCATTGGTACTCCTCCTCGATATACTTTAAATTTCTTTAAGTTATATAAATTTCCAAAAAAGTGCAAATCACGTTTGATTCAAGTCGAACGCACGTGAGACTTGGTGCGTGATTCTGGTCAGCGCAAGCTGACATCTTCTTTTCCATACTTTTTTTAATCTATATAAATCTGCAAAAAGTATGCTTTTTACTTACATGAAACTTTTTCTGTCATTCTATGTAATACAAAGCCATCCGAAAAATCATATTCCGAATGGCTTTGAAAATTTTACTTTAACAAGCTATCATATATACTTATCTGTCCCACTTATCACACAGCGCATTGATCTGATCCGCAAACTTCGCCATATCTTTATTTGCGATTTCTTTATTTTTATGAATTACTGCGATCAGGCGCTGACCTGCTGCCAGTAACCGGTCAAATACACTGTTTCCAGCTTTCTTGGTCTTACGTTTCTCTGCCAGTTTTCTGCTGCCCTGTACCACGCACAGATTCTGCTGCAGATCATAAATATCACCGCTATACGGTGCAACCGCGTCCACACCAACCACTTCTTTTAAATGTGCCGCAAAATTATCCGTTACCTGATCCTGTCCATGAACCACAAATACCCGTTTTGGTTTCTGCTTCATGCCCTGTACCCATGCGGTCAGATGATCCTTATCCGCATGACCACTGATGCCCGGCAGATTCAGGATTTCTGCATTGACATGCACTGTCTCACCGAAAAGTTTTACCTCTTTTGCGCCGTTCAACAGCTGATAACCTAATGTACCCGGAACCTGATAACCAACAAATACGATGGTACACTCTTCCCGCCACAGATTATGTTTCAGATGATGGCGGATACGACCTGCCTCACACATTCCGGAAGCAGAAATAATTACCTTCGGCGTCTTGATAAAATTGATGGCTCTGGATTCATCACTGGAAACCGTGGTCTTTAATCCCGGAAAACCAATCGGGTTCACACCACTTTTGATCATTTCCAGATCATCTTTACGGAAACATTCCAGCACATTTTTATTGAAAATATTTGTTGCCTCAATAGCCAGCGGACTGTCCACATACACCTCAAAATTCTGGAAAGAGGACAACATCTGCTCCTGTTTGATTTTGCGCAGATAATATAGCATTTCCTGGGTACGTCCTACGGAAAATGCCGGAATAACCACATTTCCGCCTCTGGCAAATGTCACCGCCAGCACCCGGGCAAGTTCAGATGCATAATCAGGTGGCACGTCATGATTTCGATCTCCATAAGTGGACTCCATGATCAGATAATCCGCGGATTCCGGAATTTCCGGATCACGGATCAGCGCACGATTACCGTTTCCAATATCACCGGAGAAAATCAGTTTACACTCATCCTCCCCTTCTTTTGCCCACATTTCAATAAAAGAAGATCCAAGCAAATGTCCCGCATCACGGAAGCATACGGTCAATTCGTCACACACATGCACTTTTTTGTCATAATCACACGGTACAAAATAATTCAAAACGCCCTGTGCATCGTTTACACTGTACATCGGAACCACTTCCGGCTGTCCGGCTCTGCGGGCTTTCCGGTTTCTCCATTCCGCCTCAAACTCCTGAATGTGCGCACTGTCTTTTAACATAATGTTACAGAGCTGCGTGGTGGCATTTGTGGCAAAAATCTGTCCCCGGAAACCTCTTGCATACAAAAGCGGCAGTAATCCGGAATGATCAATGTGTGCGTGTGTCACAAACACATAATCAATCGCTGCTGCATTTACCGGAATATCCTGATTTTCGTAGATGTCTGCCCCCTGCTCCATACCACAGTCCACCAGAATATGTTTTTCTCCGATCTTCAGATAATGACAACTACCTGTTACCTCATGCGCTGCACCAATAAATTCTATCCTCATAGAAAAACCCCCTTCTACATTGTATTCCTTTTCCTCATATGCTCTTATGTAATAAGAATAAAATCATACAGTTCCATATTTATCAGATGTTACCTTCCAACTTATCTCTACAAATTTCATTCTTATTATATTCCTGTCCAGCGTTCCAAATTTATCAGTTGTTACACGAAAAACTATCTTTCCGCTTTTTATCTATTTTTTCTTATTCATCAAACAGACTATTTCTCATCTTCCTGCCCCTGCAGATAATAGATAAACTGCTGCGCAGTTCTTCCGGAAATTCCGCCATGGCTCAGCTCCCATTTATTTGCCTCTGCTTTCAGCTCATCCTCAGACATCTTGATGCCTGCTTTTGCTGCCAGATGAATCACAATGTCAAAGTACTCTTTCTGGCTCGGTTTAGAGTAATTGATCGTAACACCAAAACGATTAACCAGAGAAAGCTTCTCCTGCATTGTATCGGAACGATGCATTCCCTCATCCTGCTGCACATCGTTACGGTCGCTCCATGTCTCACGGATCAGGTGACGACGGTTGGATGTCGCATAGATCAGAATATTATCCGGTTTCGTCTCCACACCACCTTCAATGACTGCTTTCAGGAATTTATATTCAATCTCAAATTCCTCAAAAGAAAGATCATCCATATAAATAATGAACTTGTAGTTTCTGTTTTTTACGGCTGCAATAACATTTGACAGATCTTTGAACTGATGTTTATAAATCTCGATCATGCGCAGTCCCTGATCGTAAAACTCATTGACAATGGCTTTAATACTGGTTGATTTACCGGTTCCGCTGTCACCAAAGAGCAGTACATTGTTTGCTTTTTTGCCTTCCACGAAAGCACGGGTATTATCCACCAGTTTTTTCTTCTGGATTTCATAGCCAACCAGATCAGACAGCATAACTTTGTCCATATTGTTGATCGGTAAAAATACAAGTTTGCTATCGGTACGATCCTGAATACGGAACGCTTTGTTTAATCCAAACATGCCAACACCGTAATCACGGTAAAATTCAGTTACTGCGGTGAAAAAATCCTTCCACGTCTTTTGCCTGCTCCATGCGGCTGCTCAATGCCTGTACTTTTTCGCTGACATTTTTATTGTACATCAATTCTTTTTTCTCAATGGCATGATAATTGGAAATCTGTGTAAAGCAGTCAATACCAAGGGATTTCTCAATTTCAGAAAAATCATACTCAAACAGATTTTTGATGGCTGCAAAATCATTTCTCGCAAAATGGTTGACACTTCCATCGTTTGCACCGATTTTTTCACAGGTGATGCTGAACGGATTTTCATTTGTAATAAGGAAGTAAGCCAGATAATTGTGCCACAGATTTTTATCAAATCCGAAATCTGTTGCTACCGTCAGCAAACGTTTGATCTGGGTATACACCTTGCGGATCAGCACCGCGTTGCTCTGGGTGCCCTCCTCAAATTCCCGGAAAATCTCACCCATCTGGTATAAAATACAATCCTCGTCTATATCTCCATACATAATTAATTTTGCAATATCTCTGTACATCCTGAAACCTCCTGTACGTTTTCTTTTTATGGTTCCTCCAGGAAAATTGTCTTCTGTCCGTCCCCTGTCACACAATGGGATTTTCATCTCGCATTTTTCTTCTGTAGAACTGTTTATGCTTTTTTAATAGTTTATACCCTTTTTTCCACTTTGCCAATAGTTGTATTTTTCTTTCTGATAAGGTATCATAGAAAATATGAAAACGAATCTTTTTTTATTGTAAGAGCTGTAGGATTTGCATAAATTTCCAAAATATGCAAACGCCTTTTGTACTGTTTTGCTCCATCCATATCTTGCAATAAGAATATTGGAACATTCATGAATTATAAATACAGGCACCGATCTTTGCCTGATGTAACAAAGGAGATTTTTTATATGCCAAATTCAAACTGGAACGACGTTGGTGATAAGATAAAAGATGCCGTTGACTCTGCCATCTCCACCGGAGATTTTACAAATTTGAGCCGATCCATCGGAGACGTGATCAACGACACCATAGACAACGTAAAAAGTTCCGTAAAAGTTTCTGTGAAAACTTCATACAGTTCTAATCCGTACTACAAAACGGTACACACCCGTCCGGCTCCGGATCAACCTCAGATGCCTGAACTGTATAACAAACGTCCGGGGGGACAGGCAGGTGCCATCATCAGCATGGCTCTGGGATATTCTATTGGAATTTTCACACTGGCAGGACTGATCACATTTACAGCACTCAGTGCTGCAGTTTCCCATATGTTTATTGTTCCGGTCATTATTTTTGGTGTACTCGCAGCGACAGGATTCACGTTGGGTATCAATGGCACCAAAAAAATTCGCCTGCTGAACCGCTACAGAAGCTATGTACGCCAGATTGATCACCATTTGAGTGTGCCGCTTCAGCAGCTCGCGGACCGCAATCATAAATCCATAGCATTTATTGCAAAAGATCTGCAAAAAATGATCAATCAGCATCTTTTTTATGAAGCCCATGTGGATACACAGGACAATTATTTTCTGCTTTCCGACCAGGCTTACGAAGAGTACCGCACCGCAAGACTGGAATATTATGAAAAGAAAAAAATCATGGAAAAAGAACAGGAAGAACACAAAGTATCTGCGGAATGTCAGAAACTGATCGACGAAGGACAGGCTTATGTCCGCCATATCCGTGAATGTAATGATGCCATTCCGGGAGAAGAAATTTCCCGCAAGCTGGATAAAATGGAGCAGCTTGTACAGCGTATTTTTGACGAAGTCCGGATTCATCCGGAAGTCGCTCCTGATCTGCAGAAAATGATGAATTATTATCTGCCAACCACCTCAAAACTGCTGAATGCTTATCGCGAACTGGACAAACAACCAATTGCAGGAGAAAATATCAGCAACACCAAAGCAGAAATTGAGCAGACGGTTGATACTCTGAATGTAGCATTTGAGAAACTGCTGGACAGCTTATTCGCAGACTGCGCTTGGGATATTTCTTCTGATATCTCCGTGCTGAACACGATGCTGGCACAGGAAGGCTTAAAAGAAGATGATTTCACACTTAACAATAAGTAATTTCGGGAATTGTTCTTACTTTTTGTAGTTCTATTATGAAACAGGTAAATATCTATATTTTTATTGATTTTCGCAATAAAATATAGTCAAATTACAAGCGCATATTGTTATGAAAATCAATAACAAGATTATTATTTAAGGAGATAAAATTACTATGGACAACGAATTCAAAGATTTTACAACCACACCAACACTGACTTTCGATGTGGCTCCGGAGACAAAAGAAGCACCGGCTGCAACTGCTGCTTCTGACCTTGCAGAACAGGTTTCTGATCCGGCTTTCAGCGAAAAAAATCTGACACCGGAAGAATTACAGATGGTCAATGACTTTTCTGGAAAAAATTGATCTGCACAATTCGCAGGCAATCTTACAATATGGCGTTGGCACACAAAAGAAAATGGCTGATTTCTCTGAAGCAGCACTGAACAACGTTCGTACCAAAGATCTTGGCGAAGTAGGTGACATGCTTTCTTCTCTGGTGGTCGACCTGAAGAGTTTTGATATCACAGAGCAGGATAAGGGCTTCAAGGGATTATTCAAGAAATCCTCTAACAAGATTACTGCCATGAAAGCAAAATATGACAAAGCAGAGGTAAACGTAAACAATGTATGCACCGCTTTGGAAAATCATCAGGTAACTTTGATGAAAGATATTGCCCTATTGGATAAAATGTATGCTGTCAACCTGACTTACTTCAAAGAACTTTCCATGTATATTCTTGCAGGAAAGAAAAAATTAGAAGAAGTCCGCACCGGTGAGCTTGCCGCTGCTGTTGCAAAAGCAGAGACCTCTAATCTGCCAGAAGATGCACAGGCTGCAAAAGATCTACAGTCCATGTGTGACCGTTTTGAAAAGAAAATCCATGATCTGGAGCTGACAAGAATGATTTCCATTCAGACTGCTCCGCAGATCCGCATGGTACAGAATAATGATACACTGATGGCAGAAAAAATCCAGTCCACCATTGTTAATACGATTCCGCTCTGGAAAAGCCAGATGGTACTTGCCCTTGGCATTGAGCACTCCGCACAGGCTGCCAAAGCACAGCGTGAAGTAACAGACATGACAAACGAGCTGCTTCGTAAGAATGCAGATATTCTCAAAACTGCTACGATTGATACAGCCAAAGAATCTGAACGCGGTATCGTGGATCTTGAGACATTGAAACATACCAATGAGTCTCTGATCAGTACATTTGATGAGGTATTGAAGATTCAGACCGAAGGTCGTGAGAAACGCCAGACTGCAGAAGCTGAGATGCAGCGTATGGAGAATGAACTCAAGAAGAAACTTCTCGAAATTCATTGGTTAATTTTTATTGACTAAGTTCTCTCTTTTATTAAAAAATATTTTGTACTTTACTCCCCCTTTTTTCAGTGTATTAT
>ENA-OPYX01001490-OPYX01001490.1-human-gut-metagenome-genome-assembly--contig:-NODE-1490-length-12258-cov-6.045833_pt1 | contig 12258 bp, 14 predicted proteins | sample MGYA00242639_ERZ504486 | MGnify/ENA primary metagenome ERZ504486 (study PRJEB26092, sample SAMD00036296) | human gut metagenome | host: Homo sapiens | study: EMG produced TPA metagenomics assembly of... | reverse complement strand
GAGATTATCTGAAAGTCGGACAATATATGGAGTTGCTGCGACAGAAAAATGTCCGCCTGATTGCAGTCAACGAGAATGTAGACAGCTTCCGGGAGGACGATGATTTTACTCCATTCCGAAATATCATGAATGAATGGTATGCAAGGGATACCAGTAAAAAGATAAAATCCACTTTCAAGGCGAAAGGGAAATCCGGCAAGCATGTGGCAAGTACAACACCGTATGGGTATCTGAAAGACAAGGATGATCCGAATGTATGGATCGTTGATGAAGAAGCAGCTGTAGTTGTACGGAGAATCTTTCACATGACAATGGATGGATACGGACCATATCAGATTGCCAGGGCACTGAAAGAGGATAAGGTTGAGATACCAGCGGTTCATATGGCAAAGAAAGATGCCGGATTATGGAAAGGCAGAGTAGAAGAAATCAAAGATCCTTATGGCTGGGGCTCTTCTACTGTTGCCGGTATTCTAAAGAAAAGAGAGTATCTTGGTCATACAGTGAACTTCAAGACCAGAAAGCATTTCAAGGATAAGAAAAGCCATTATGTATCTGAGGATAACTGGACGGTGTTTGAGAACACGCAGGAAGCAATCATAGATCAGGAAACTTTTGACAATGTGCAGAGAATCCGAAGCAATGTGAGAAGGTATCCAGATGGATGGGGAGAAGCCCACCCACTGACAGGTCTGATGTATTGTGCAGACTGTGGTTCCAAAATGTATGTTCATCGGGTAAATAATGGCAAGCGAGTTCCACAATATACCTGTTCTGCATATTCTAAAGTTCCGGTTGGAACACTCTGCCAGACACAGCACAGAATTAATGCCGATGTGGTTATGGAGCTGATTAAGGAACTTTTAAAGGCTGTTGCGGAGTATTCACAGTTGAATCGTGAAGAATTTTTGGAGACAGTAAAAAAAGCACAGACTTCACAGCAGTCCAGTGAGATCATAAGATTGAAAAGCAGATTAGCAGAAGCAAAAAAGCGTGTGCAGGAACTGGAAAAACTGATCTGCAGAATCTATGAGGACAATATTCTTGGCAAGCTGCCAGATGAACGTTATGCGATTCTTGACGGACAATATTCTAAAGAACAGAAAGATTTGTCGGCAGAAATTGCAGATATGGAAGCTGAATTATCAGGTTATGAAGAAGGTCGCAGATCAGCGGAGAAGTTTATTGCTCTGGTTGATAAATACCAAAACTTTGATGAATTGACCACTTACATGCTGAACGAATTTGTTGAAAAGATTGTGGTTCATGAGCGTGACCGAAAAGGAAGCATTGAGACAACTCAGGAAGTGGAAATCTATTTTAATTTCATTGGAAAATATTTACCGCCACATTTCGGTGAGGTGGAAATGACGTCAGAGGAAATTGAAGAAATGAAGAAGCGGGAAGCCAGAAAAGACAGGCTTCATCAGAATTACCTGAAAAGAAAAGCAAGTGGCAAGCAGCAAGAATACTATGAACGGACAAAAGCAAAAAAGAAAGCTGAAATGGATGCAAAAAAAGAGAAAATCCGTCAGGAAGATATTGCAAAGGGTGTGTTCGTTCCGGTATCACTGCTTCCACCTGCAGAACCGAAGAAAGGAGTTGCATCAGCATGAGTAAATTAGAAAGAATCGTTCACGATGACAGCAATGGTCTGGATTATATCCTTGTCGGGGAAATCTATCTGCCACTGATCGCTGTGTCGGAAGAAAAGTGTGATATTGGCTTTTATGGAAGCCTTCACAGAAACTATCTGAAAGACTACAAAGGTGGCTTATATTCCTATCTGACATTGACTGGGGAACTCTGGACTTACCTTGCAGACTTAAATGAGCAGTGCGTAGAATACAGAGATTTTCTCATGAATCAGATCATGGAACAGGAAGGTATTACAGAGGAATTGAAAAGCAGAGATCAAATGGAATGGGTTCGCCGGGCAAACAATGTGAGAAGCCGGGTAGATGAAATCATTTTAAATGAATTGGTGTATGTGTAGGAGGGGCTTATGAGATACCGGATTGAATATGCAGACGGAAGATGCTGTAATTTTGTAAACAGCAGAAAAGATTTGTTGGATTGGCTGAAAGCACTGAAAGATGAAAAAATTGTTGATATCCGAAAAGTGTACAAAAACGGTGTTACAGATTCTGTGATAGACAGCTATCGCAGTTATCTGAAACAGTGAAAGGAATGGGACTCTCAAATACACAGGAAGCATTTGAAAATGTGAATGAGTAAAGGAAATGGCATTAACCGTAAAAAGTTAGTGCCTTTTATTTTGTCTATTATTATATTTCCACAAAATCCGATGCAGAGGATTTTTGAAAAACAGACGGAACGGAGATCATGCCGAAGGGACAGCGGCAGGAATTACGTTTTGTCTGCCGGGAGTACAGAGGACTGGAAGTCCTTTGTGCCTGGATTGCAAAGGGAGGCAGCACCTTGCTGGGGTTAAGGGGCGAAGCCCTTAGCAGGTTAAGGGCGGCAGCCATTGCCCAGTGATATGGCGTTTCGCCATATGGTACTGGGTACTATCTGTAACGGCGACAGAGCCTTTAAGCAGCTTCGCTGCAATCCCTTCGGGGAAACAACTTGAAAGAAAGGAGAAATGTGAAATGAAAGGAACAAGGCATAATGGCAGATCTGGGAAAAATGGAGTTTACAATCCGCTTCATAATGATCGGAGATTTAATCCGGAACACAGTGAGCATATCGACAATGAAAGAGTCCGGCAAAATATTTACTGGGATTGCTATCAGGGATATACCACAATGGAAGATCAGGGAAAAGAGAATAATTTTTCTTTTGAACAAATTGAGCTGGCATTCTATGAAGAGCATTATGGAAATTACGTTATGAAGCAAAATGAGAGACATGTGAAAGCCAGACACCCAGACAGATGCAAAGAAGTGGAAGATGTTTGGAAAAACAAAAAGACCTGTCCGGAAGAAAGTATCTATCAGCTTGGAACAATAGATGAACATGCTTCTGTGGAAACCCTGATTTTAGTATTTGACGAGTTTAAGAAAGAGTTCGATAAGCGGTTTGGCTCTAACGTGCATATTATTGATTGGTCGCTACACATGGACGAAGCAACACCTCATATTCATGAGCGTCATGTTTTCGATGCTACAAACCGATATGGAGAAATTGAGCCGAAACAGGAAACAGCATTGGAAGAACTTGGATTTGAACTTCCAGATCCAGAAAAGAAGAGATCAAAGACAAATAACCGCAAGGTTGTTTTTGATTCTGCCTGCCGGACAATGTTTTTAGATATCTGTAAACGTCACGGACTGGAACTTGATGAAGAACCATCGTATGGTGGAAGAAAGTATTTGGAAAAACAAGATTATATCCGTATGAAGCAGAAAGAAGAAATTGCGAATCAACAGGAAACAATTCTTATGCAGATTGATAAGGTGAACGAGAATCGTCTGGAGCTTGCAAAACAGTCAAGGTATGTGCGTGCAAATGAAGAAATTATTCAGTCACAGGAAGAAAAAATAAAACAGCAGGATACAGAATTTGCAAATAATTCAGACCGTATATTCAAGCAGGGTGATCTAATTGAAGAACAGAGAGAGGAACTGAAACAGCTTACCGTCCGTATTGAAGATGTGGAAACCTTGCTTGATGAAGTATCCAGTGAAGCTTATGATAAGGCAGTGGAGAAAGTAGCAAAAGAAGCAATGCTGGCTACCAGAAGAGATGATATCCGTCTGGCAGAAGATTCTAAAAAGTGGATTCAGGATCCGAAACACAAGGCTTCCAAAAGAGAAAAGGATTATGCAATAAAAAGACTGGACGGGCTGATAAGAAAAATAGAAACTGCAATGGAAAAAGTGGTCATACGGATTACTAAACAGTTAAAACAGCCAGAGAAGAAAAAAGCTGTTGTAGAAGAAATCAAAAAAGAAGTGAAGCCATCTATCAGGGAAAGACTTGCACAGAATGTAGCAAAGATTCAAAGAGAAGAGGCAGAGAGAAAACAACTGAATAAAGGAAAATCATGTTCTAGTGATCTGGAACTATAAGGGCATTTTGTTGATTCCGTAAGGACAGGACAAAGTGCCTTTTTGTTTTTGAGTAAAAAGTGATTCCTGGATTTGGGAAGCAGTTATAAGAAAGCGAGGAAATGAATTGGGATTATTTGATGAAGTAAAACAGAACGTGACTGTCCGGCAGGCTGTTGAATTGTATGGATTGAAGCCCAACAGGAGCGGACTGATCCGTTGTATTTTTCATAATGACAAATCACCCAGTATGAAAGTTGACCGGAGGTATTACTGCTTCGGGTGTGGCTGTACGGGAGATGCGATTGATTTTACAGCACAACTGTTTGGCATTGGACTGAAAGATGCTGCTATGAAGCTGGCAGATGATTTTAGGATTTTTTATTCCGGCAAGGATCAGGGAATCACTGCAGAACAAGAGACGTGTTCCAATAAAAAAGCCGAAGCCGACACAGGAAGAACTCTGGCAGAAAAAAATATCTAAGATGCCTGAGAGCATATCTGGATTACCGTAGCCTGCTTCTGGAATGGAAAGAGCAGTATGCACCAAAAACATGGACAGAAGAATGGAATGAAAAGTTTATGATTTCTCTCAGTGAACTGACGGTTGTTGAGTATTATCTGGATATTTTGCTCTTCGGGGATAGGGCAGATAAGGAAGTCCTTGTCAAAGAAAAATGGAAGGAGATGGAGAAGATTGAGCAATGCGAAAGAGAAGATAAAGGAGATTGCTACAAAAGAACAGAAAGATGCCATGAAAGAAATGCTCCGGATGGCAGATAAAAGTAAAGTCGATGAAGTGAAACAGATGCTGGAATATACACAAAAGGGAACTGCGAAAGCAACGGTAGGAAATTATATGGTCGTGCTGAGAAATGATCCGCTTGTGCGTGAGAGCATGAAGTACAACAAGCTGACAGGCAGGATTGATATTGTGAAAAAACTCTGGTGGAATGAGGAAATCTGCAAACTGGACGATGATGGCAGGACTTATTTTTATTATTTCTTTGAACGGTATTACAAGCTCACAAGTGAAAAATGTATGGATAAGGCACTCCGCATAGAAGCCAACAGCCGGGCATACCACCCAATCTGTGAGTATCTGGAACAACTGGAATGGGACGGACAGGAGAGAATCCGTTATGTACTGCAACGGTATATGGGAGCTGATGCTTCGGATTTTGTCTATGAGGTTGTGAAACATTTCCTGATGGAAGCGTTGAGCAGAATCTACCGTCCGGGTTGTAAGGCAGATGAAATGCTCTGTTTGGTAGGTCAGCAGGGAGCCGGGAAATCCACATTCTTCCGTTTCCTTGCACTGAATGATGACTGGTTTTCTGATGACCTGAAACAGTTGAACGACAGTAAGATATATGAGCATCTCCGGGGACACTGGATCATGGAAATGTCAGAGATGATTGCAGCAATCAGTGCGAAAAGCAATGAAGAGATCAAATCATTCCTGACCAGGCAGAAAGACACTTACCGGAATCCCTATGATAAATATGAGGAAGATCGGAAGCGTCAGTGTATCTTTGCCGGGTCAACGAACACAAGGCAGTTTATTCCCTTTGACCGTACCGGGGCAAGACGGTTCCTGCCGATTGCCATAGACAGCAGCAAGGCAGAGAAGCATATCCTTGATGATGAAAAAGAAGCCAGAGCCTATTTTGACCAGCTATGGGCAGAAGCAATGGAAATCTACTGGTCAACGGAGAATAAGAGCAGTCTGTTGAAATTCTCAAAAGAAATGGAACAGAAGATCAGTGAATACCGGAAACAGTTCACACAGGAAGATACGATGGCAGGAATGATTCAGGGCTGGCTAGATGCCTACAAGGGAACTCATGTATGCTCCGTCCAGATTTGGAAAGAAGCCTTTGACCATTTTGAACGGGAGCCGAAAAAATTCGAGACAAATGAGATCTGTTCCATTATGGATACACAGATCACCGGCTGGAAGAGGGATGGAATCCACAGATTTTCAAAGGAAGGATATGGCAGACAGAGAAGCTGGGTCAGGGAAGGAACAGAAGAGGGTGGCAACGAACCGGACAAAGACGGATTTACGAAGCTGACGAAGGCAGAACAGTTGGAGCTGCCATTTGACCTGCCCGACAGAGAGAAAGGCTGATTTTGATATCGGAAGGCTACAAATCTTCTGTAAATTTATCGCTTGTTGACAGATTTGTTGACACCTAAAACCCTTATATTTACTGGCGTTTCAGCTTTTTTTACAGGTGTCAACAAGAACATTCAAAAAACTTTCCCGTAGTATTTTGGAAAATAAAAAAACAACCAGTAAAAAGTTTCAAACCCCATGTTGACACTTATGTTGTCAGTGTACAGATAAACTTCCGGCAGGGACAAATACAATCCTCTCTCTGTCGGGCACAGGAAAGAAAGGAAAAAATGATTATGGAAAAAATGATGAATACAAAAACAGAGGGGAACACATTTACAAAGAAAATCGGGCAGACAGTCTATGTTGTCCGTTATCATTTCAATGAAGATGCAAAGGAAACAATGCAGGAGAAGATTAACCGGATGCTGGTTACAGAAGCAAGCCGAATGGCAGTTTATTAAAATTAGGTGGATGTAAATGAAGAAAAAATATGATATCATGTGAGTAACAAATCTGAAATTATAAAGGAGGTTTAATCGAAATACTATGAAGAAAAAAATATGCATTATTATTTTATCTATCGTTATTGTATGTTCTTTGTTATCAGGATGTGGTGATAAGCATACAGCAATAATAATGAAAAATGCAAAAGATTTTACTCTTACACAAGAAATATCAGAGAGTTTCAAGCAAGAAAACTATGGAATACAATCATACGCATTTTTAAAATATATTCAAGAGAACTTGCCAGGACGAATTGCGGGTACAGAAAAGGAAAAGGAAATGGCTTCGTTTATATCTGCTATTTTGTTAAATGGTGGATATTCAGAAAAGGATATAAAATTAAATTCTTTTGATATTGAGGAAGGTGTTCCTATGATGGACACATCTGGAGAAAATATTTTTGATGGTGGTGAAGATAGCCAATCAAGTCAAAATATTGAAGTAATCAAAGAAGGGCAATCGAAAAAAACTATTATTGTTGGAGCTCATTATGATAGTGCAGGAACACATGGCGTAGATGATAACGGCTCAGGTGTAGCTGTTGCATTAGAAAGTGCATTGCGAATGATAGATGTCGAAACACCATATACGATTAAATATGTATTTTTTGGTGCAGAAGAGACAGGAATGCATGGTTCAAAAGAATATGTTAATTCTCTTACAAAGAAAGAAAAAGACAATATTGTGCTAATGATAAATATAGATAGTATTCTTGCAGGAGATAATCTTTATTTGTATGGAGGACGCATAAATGATGAAGGTGTTGTTAAAGATGTAGAAGCTGTAAATAAGGCATTTGAAATTGCAAAAAAGGCAAATTTACCAATGCAATTAACACCAAAAGGAAATGTTGATTATCCATATCCAACAGGGCAAAAGAGAAGTGACCATGCTCCATTTAGTGATATAGGAATTCCTTATATTTATTTTGAAGCAAATAATTGGCTCAATGGTTTACCAGTAGAAACAGAAAATCATGGATTGATTATGCATTCCGATAAGGATGATTTGTCTTTTATAGAAAACGAATATGGAAACCGTGCAAAAGATACAATGGCTAATTATTCTCACTTACTTCATTTAGTATTACAAGAAAACAATTGGGAATAAGAAAGGAAGAGAATTACAGCTTGTAGCATTCAAAATTTAATATGAAATGTGAGATAGAGCGTATGGAAATAATCTATACGTTCTATTTTTTTTGCCTTTTTGAAAAAAGTGATTAAAAAACTATTGACATTTTGTTACTGGCAAGACCTTAAAATCCATCCTCATTTCCTGCGGTGCCCGGCTTGCTCCCTTCGATATCAAGGAGCTGCGGGACCTGATGGAGTATGACGAACTGGAACTGGATACCCTGGGCGACCAAAAGACGGCGCTGTTTGTGATCCTGTCAGATACAGACAGCACTTTCAATTTCGTGGCCGCCCTCATGTATAGTCAGCTTTTCAATCTGCTCTGCGACAAGGCGGATGACTTCTACGGCGGGCGGCTGCCTGTCCATGTCCGTCTGATCCTGGACGAGTTTGCCAACATCGGCCAGATACCGAACTTCGATAAGCTGATTGCCACCATCCGAAGCCGTGAAATATCGGCTTCTATTATTTTGCAGTCGCAGAGTCAGCTAAAGACCATCTACAAGGACGCGGCGGATACCATCGTCGGTAACTGTGACAGCACCTTGTTTTTGGGAGGCAAAGAGAAATCCACCCTCAAGGAAATTTCGGAGCTGCTGGGGAAAGAGACCATTGATCTCTATAACCAGTCCGAAAACCGGGGCAGCCAGGTTTCCCACGGCCTCAGTTATCAGAAATTAGGAAAGGAGTTGATGACCCAGGACGAATTGGCAGTGATGGACGGCGGCAAGTGTATCTTCATGCTGCGGGGCGTGCGCCCGTTCCTTTCGGACAAGTACGACCTCACCCGGCACCCGAATTACCGATACACGGCCGACGCCGACCCTAAAAATGTCTTTGACATGGAACGGTACATGAAGAAGCAGCGTGCCGTGGTAAAACCCACGGACACCTTCGATGTGTACGAGATTGACGCAACAACTTAACCCAAAATCCAAAAACAGTTTTTTAGGAGGATTATTTTATGGAATTTTTCAACAGCGCAGTTGGTGTTTTGCAGACTCTCGTAGTGGCCCTGGGCGCAGGTCTTGGTATCTGGGGCGTTATCAACCTTCTGGAAGGTTACGGCCAGGACAACCCTGCTTCCAATGCTCATGTGCGGTAAAGTAACACACAACAATTTGATAGGCAGCAGCTCCCCTATTCCTAGTGCCAGATACAGCTATTTTTAATAACTGTATCTGGCAATTTTATTTTGAGGATTGACTATGATTATATATATGTTATAATGTACTTGTACATTAAGTACAATTCAAAAGCAAAGGCGGTGAGTTATGGAAATCATCATCAGTAATAACGCCAACAAGCCGATATACGAGCAAATCACATCACAGATTAAAGCTATGATAATGAGCGGGGAACTGCAAGCCGGAGACGCAATCCCCTCAATGCGGGCATTGGCAAAATCAATCCATGTAAGCGTCATTACTGTACAGAAAGCCTATGAAGATTTGCAAAGGGTACGGTTTCATAGAAACCACAGTAGGCAGAGGGAGTTTTGTGTCAGCACAAAACAAGAATTTTATCAAGAGGAACAACAACGTATTGCAGAGGAACATTTACAAGCCGCCGCTGAGATTGGACGGACAAGTAATATCTCCCTTGAAAAATTGACGGAGTTGTTGGCTTTATTCTATCAGGAGGACGAATGAGCATGGAAAATATTTTAGAATTACAGCAAGTTTCCAAGACATTTCCCAAGTCAAATTTCACATTGGAAAATGTGACCTTTTCCCTACCGTATGGGGCTATTTTAGGATTTGTCGGAGAAAACGGAGCAGGAAAAACTACGACGATTGGTTGTATTCTGAATACAATCACGAAAGACAGCGGAACGGTAAAGCTGTTTGGACAGGAAATGCTGGACGCAGATACGAGCTTGCGTGAAAAAATTGGTGTTGTCTATGACGGCGACAATTTTCCCGCTTACTGGACAGCAAAGCAGCTATCCGAAGTCATGGAGGGGCTTTATACACAGTGGGACAATTCCCTGTTCCAGAAGTATTTAGAGGACTTCCACCTGCCAGCGAAGCAGAAAATCAAACATTATTCCAGAGGAATGACAATGAAACTGGCGATTGCCGCTGCACTGGCGCACCACCCGGAATTATTGATTTTGGATGAAGCGACCAGCGGCTTAGACCCGATTATGCGTGATGAAATGCTGGACGTTTTTCTGGAATTTGTGCAGGAAGAAAATCACTCAATCCTGTTATCTTCCCATATCACAAGCGATTTGGAAAAGGTTGCGGATTACATCACTTTTATCCATAATGGCAAGCTCATTATGACCGTATCAAAAAATGATTTGGTATATAACTATGCTGTTATGCGCTGCAAGGAAAGTCAATTCCTTGCATTAGACCCGAAAGATATTCTTGCCTATCGGAAACGTGATTTTCAAATTGATGTGCTGGTTTCCAACGGGAAAGAAGCACAGAGAAAATATAAAGGCGTTGTCATAGACCATGTTTCCGTTGATGAAATTATGCTGCTTTTAGTAAAGGGGGAACGAGTATGAAAGGGCTACTTAAAAATAATTACTTTGCTGTACGTTCAAATGCAAAGGCATTTTCCGTGTTTATGTTGCTGTTAGGCATTTTTGTTGTCGCTGTTATCAGCCCCTCTTTGCTTATGGGTTATGCGCTGTTAGGAATGATTGGCTTTTCCCTAAATGCGATTGCGGGTTTGAGGAAAGAAAGCTCTACAAAATGGAGCAAATATAAGTTGACTGCTCCTGTAAAACGGTCAGACATTGTGAAAAGCTATTTTATAAGTCAAATTCTATGGTTGATTGTGGGAATAGCTTATGCGGGAATTGGCGTGGCACTTTCCATTATGCTGCATGGCGTTACCCTTGACAGAAATGTAGATATTTTCATGCTGTTCGTTATCGGAATCGGAATTAGTTTGTTTATGGGAGCAATATTTTTCCCGCTGTTTTATTTGGGCGGAGAGGAACGAAACGAAGTTTTTCTGATAATCAGCTTACTTTGCGGTATTGGAATTGTTATGGGGCTTTCTACTCTCATAAATACGTTATTTCCCAAGATGACTGCACCGCAGCTTATATGCGGAGGAATTGCTATACTTGCCTGTTCGTTATTGGTATATGTTTTATCTTATCCTTTGACCGTTAGTATTTTCAAGAAAAAGGAATACTAAACGAGATAGCAAACCCAGTCGAGCCAGTCAACGGTAAAATGAACGGGCTGTGCCCGCCGTATGACAGCCCCGTCTGTCCTTGCTGGTGGGTAATCAAGGGGCGACAGCAAAAAGTGCTGCCGCCCTTTCCCATAATCGAAGAAAGGGGGATTTTCCATGACTGAATACGAAGCCTATCAAGAACATATCCGCTATACCCATGATACCTATTGCCGGATTGTTATTCGCCATGCGTCCTTTGACGCTGCCCGTATGCTGGCGGCGAGATGGAAACGGGAAATCTCCCTTGAATATCTGACCGAAGAAAAGTTTGTCCAACTAAGCACCACAGACGAGTATTTTCAAGTGCCGGACTATGGCGAAACTTATCCGTTCTCTGTCCGGGGGCAGACGATACTTTTAGATAGCTGTTCTCTTGCGGCTGCTCTTGCCCGATTGCCGGAACAGACGCAGGAAGAAATCTTTTTGTACTACTTTCAGCACTTGACGCAGAAAGAAATCGGAGAACAAAGCGGCTGGACACGCAGCACAATCGGGCGGCATATACGGCTTGCCTTGAAGCGGCTGAAAGAGGAAATGGAGGTGCTGTCCCATGAGTAACCGACTTCTCCCCTATGACACTATCATAAAGGCACATGAGGGCGACCCCATAGCGATACAAGCCGTCCTTGACCGATACGCTGGATATATCCGCTACTTCTCTAAGATGAACGGCTATTACAACTCTGATATGGAGGACTACATCAGAACAAAGCTGATTGAAAGCCTGTTCAAGTTCCGGCTTGACCGATAACATAGAAACTGAATATCCCGCCGCCCCGCAGCGGCACATGAAGCAGTAAATCCGAAAAAGATTTGCTGCTTTTTTTGCGCTCATTTTTGGCAAATTTCCAAAAGTTCCGTATTAGATAGTGAAACCAAAAAAGGCTGCCGTTTTTTTTAGACAGCGGGCAAAACGCAGCTTCCGAAACGCCTTATTGTCGGGAAAGACCGAGCCGCCGGAAAAGTTCTTGCCGGAAAGTCCGTCATTTTTGCTTTTTGCGGTGTTGTAGGGAGTAAGAGGAAGAACGCCAGCCCGCAGCCTTTTATGAAAAAGCTGGTTATAGATTTTCTGAAAAAGTGGCAGTAGGAAGTGAACGGCAGTCCGGCAGTTTCTTAGAGCAAGATTCTACCGCAGTACCAAAATTCGCTTTTCGCTCATTTTGCCCCTGCGGGAATCTTGTTGGGGAGTGCCTTCCCCAAACCCTGCTTATGCGGCTTGCGCCGCTTAAAAATCCCTCAAAATATTTTTTCGGATTTTTCAAAAACAGTT
>ENA-OPYX01001489-OPYX01001489.1-human-gut-metagenome-genome-assembly--contig:-NODE-1489-length-12260-cov-1.587571_pt1 | contig 12260 bp, 18 predicted proteins | sample MGYA00242639_ERZ504486 | MGnify/ENA primary metagenome ERZ504486 (study PRJEB26092, sample SAMD00036296) | human gut metagenome | host: Homo sapiens | study: EMG produced TPA metagenomics assembly of... | reverse complement strand
ATTATTTAGCAACATTTTTGTTCTATTAATTCGTCACGATTTGTAGATAAATATTGATTTATATCTGAGGTATTATCAAGTTCTTTAAGTAGCTCATCGGTCTGTTTTGTCATATGTTAGTAGCTCCTTTTTTAGTATTATGGTATAATGATATAATATTTTAAATTTTTTTCAAGAGGAACATAGTTATGGATTATTTTACAGAATATAAATTAAGTAAATATAAAGAAATAGAGCCATTAAGTGACAAGGGTACAACTGTATTAGTCTATGATACTGTGGAAAGAGAACTTCTTGTGAAAAAGGTAGTAAATGCAGAAATCTATAAAATTTACAAAAAGATAAATGATATTGAATGTGATTATATGCCCAAAATTATAGATACAATAAAAGTTGAGGACGAGTATATTATAATAGAGGAGTTTATAAAAGGAGACAGTGTAGATTATTTAGTAAAGCAAAAAGGTGCTTTTTCTGAGGAAAAGGCTGTTTCTTATATTATAGATATAGGCGAGGCTTTAAAACAAATTCATAGCAGGAATATAGTACATAGAGATGTAACTCCTAACAATGTTATTATTGATAAAAATGACAGAGCAATACTTTTGGATTTAGACATAGCCAGAATAGAATATAAAAATGAAAGCAGAGATACTACATTACTTGGAACGGCAGGCTTTGCATCTCCGGAACAATATGGCTTTGCAGAAACAGATACCAGAGGAGATATTTTTTCAATGGGAATGTTGTTAAATTTTATGCTTACAGGTGAAGTTGTACAGAAAAAGATTTATACTAAAACAGGTCTTTATAATGTTATATCAAAAGCTATACAAATTGACCCTGAAAAGAGATACAGAAGAATAGAGGAATTTATAATTGATGTATCTGCCTACTGTCCTGAAAAAATAGTTACAGAAAAAAATTCAAAGCTGTTATATAAAATAGCCTATCACTTACCTGGGTTTAGGACAAATAAAATCTATAAAAAAATAATTGCTATAATCTTATATTTTGCCTTTTTTTATGGGATATATATAATACCATATTTTATAGGGAAGTGTCTTTTAAAGAAGGCTTAAAAGAAGTTTTCTTTACTTTTCTTTTATTTATTTTCCCTATGTGGTTTTTTGGAGCAAGAGGAAGAATTATGAAAAAGATACCTATGCTTAGGGAACTTAAACCCATACCTAGATTTATAGCAGCAGCCGTTTTATACTTCTTTTTACTTTTAATTTTTAGTACAACATATTAAAAAATTTATACATACTACGCTGACAGCGTAACAAAAAAATAGCATCTACTGTTAAAATATAACAGTCAGGTGCTATTTTTTGTATAAAAATCTGACATTATGGACAGATGTGTCTACATAAATGTTAGCTATTCTTTATGTGAATAATAGATTTAATTATTTTGGAAATATCTTTTATATCACATTCTGACAGTCCAGAAAGATAAGAATTTATTTTGTTAAGTTCTGGCGATGTAACATTTATGGTAGGTAAATCAAAGCTAAAAAGAATAGGCAATGTAACGTTAAGAGCTTTTGCTATCTTTTGTATAGTTGATATTGTTGGTGATTTAAGACCCCTTTCAATCTGTCCTAAATGGGCGGCACTAATACCGGATTTGAAAGCCAATTCTTCTTGATTCATGCCCGAAGAAAGCCTTAAATTGCGTATTCTGTCGCCTAGCTGTTTTGTGAATTCGTCCACAGTAACACCTCCAAGGTAATGATACAAATAATAGGACAAAATAACAAATTATTTTAGGAAGTGAATAATTTAATAACTTTAGATATTTAAAATGGTGAGAGGTATTTCTATAGGTTTTACAAATAAATTACCTCTTATTCAGATTAAGAAAATAAAAATATAATTTATAGATAGTATAAAAAATAATATCTATAGATATTGACAAAATAAAAATAATATTGTAATATATGATACATAAAAGCACTAATTTGACGAAAAATTTAGTGACTATAGATAAATTTAAGCCAAAAGAGTAAATGGCTTATTGTACAAATAAGAAGGGGTGTAGAAAATGAAATCAAAATTAAGTCATTTTTTAAAGGAGTTCTTGTTGTTTTTTAGCTATTATTGTTATTTTTATGGTACTTTTATTTTTTGGTAGAAGATAAATCCGGTGATTTATAACGAAATAGCAGATTTAATAAAAGGCGAAAAAATTTGAACAGGCTGAAAATTTATTGAATAAAAGCTCTTATTCAAAAATGGACTATTCTGATGAAGATGGCAAGAAAAAGATGGAGTTATACAGAAAGCTCTATACAAAGGAAAAGAAATATGATGAGGCTGCGGATGTTGTTATTGCTTATCTTAAAGCGAACAATATGGATATAAAAGCAGAAAATACCGATTCAGCTGATGGTGTTGAATTGTATGACCTTGTATGGAACGTTTCTGACATTTATAATAAGCTTTCAGCAGAAAAGCAAAAGAAGTTATGAATTTGATGGGCGAAAGTTTACAGAAAAAAGGTTAACAGTGAGGGTAGAGAACAAAGAGAAGCAAATTTAGCTAAGTTTGAAGAATTTGACAAGGTTGAATATTACATAAAAAATGAATCTCCTGAAGAAGCAAAAAAGATGTTAGAGGAAAGTAGTTTTTCCAAAATAGGGTATAAAGAAAGTACAGATGAAACAGTAATGACTGGTGGTATTTTTAAAATGCGATTGTATAAAGATTTATACATAAAGCTAGGAATGTATGATGATGCTGTTGATGTTATGTTGACTTTTGTAAAAGAAAATGAGGGTAATCATAAGTATGACCAAAGTGTTTCAACTTTTATTGCTGATATATACGATAAGCTTTCTGATGAAAAGAAGAATGAAGCAATGGACTTAATGGGAGATACTTTAACTACTGAACTTAATAGAAGAAAGGGTAGTGAATATGAAAAAAATACTTTGTATAATGTTTGGTTTTGCCATAGGGTTAATTGTTGGCTTGCTCTGCTCCAGCTTGCGTACTGAGGAAAAGAAAGATGACAGTAGAATTAGCTGTCAGAATGGCGAAAATGGTGAGAGTAGAAAGACATTAACAGCATTTGGCTATATTTAATGTATTAAATTGTAATTTTATTGCGTTAAGACAAAAAAGGAGGCGGTATTTATGAAGTGCCCTAATTGTAATAAAGAGGTAACTGATGACACAAAATTCTGTCCAGAATGTGGACATAATTTTAGTCATCCTCAACAGGAAACACCAGTACAACAACAGGAACAATCAAAACCGGAAAAAAGAAGAAAAAGCCTTTATGGTTGAAGATTGTAATTGGTGTAGTTTGTTTGTTTATACTTTTTTCTATGCTTGACTCTTGTTCAGATAGTTCTGATTCAAGTAAAAGTTCAAAAGTAAAAACAGCATCATCTTCGTCTGAAATTGAGGAAACTACAGCAACTATTAAGAGTAATATATCAAGTAGTTCTACACCTATTGATATTTATAACAAACTTAGTAAAATTTCATCAATAGATTTTACAATAAGTGATAAGGCAAAAACTTTTATTTCTGAACATCCTAACTTATTTCCTGCTAAATCAATAGCTGATTGTAATAATTATGTGAATTATGGCATTGAATACAAGCATTTATCAAAGAATATTGAAAATTATGGTGACAGTATGGTATGTGTAAATGCGAATATATCAGGAATAAGAGAACTAAAACCGGAAGAAACAGGATTTAAAGATATTATTACGAAAATATCTTTAATGGATGATAATTTCAATTACTTCCTTGTATATTACATAGGTAGTATTGATTTATATGAAGATGATTCAGTTACAATATATGGTATACCTCTTGGTATGGGTATAGGTGAAAATGCTATGGGTGGAACAGTAACGGTTGCTACAATTGCCGCTTCTGCAATGACAAAACAAGTAGATTACAGTGCATATAAAGAACCATTAGAGCAGTTGCGTAACGACTATGGAAGTGACAGAGAATATGCTCTTTGTGACTTAAATGGTGATGGAGTAAATGAACTTCTTATTTCAACAGGTTTTGATAACTCAGATTGGAAAGTATATGTATACACAATAAATAATGGTGAGTTCGAGGCTTTAAATGAATTTGATACCGGGGCATCTCTGTTATACGAAGCACCTGACGGGAATGGCGTATACAGCGTTTATAGTCATATGGGCTACATGAGAATTGACAGAATATCATATGATGGTGTTAATGTAAATATGACTACAGTATCTGAAACAGATAATGGTGATGAAGAATACACAGGAAGTAATCAGCTTACAATGTATAACATTAATGACTATAGTCCTTTAGGCTAATAGAGAATTTGAATTGGTAGTTGAAAATGGCAAAGGGTTTTATTGAAAGGGAGTGTGATTGGTATGAAAAAATGGTTGTTAAGTATTGCTGCTGTAGTACTATCATTAAGTATGAGCTTATCTACATTTGGTGCAACAGGAACTATAGTAAATGGAAAGACTATGGTGCCAGTAAGAGGTGTATTTGAACAGCTTGGTTTCAGGTTTATTGGGAAGGTAGTACAGGTACAGCCTACATAGTAGATGATGATATTTCTATTGAAATTACAAAAGGAGAAAGCATCTTCTATGTAAATGGTTCTACAGTTTATCCTGATGTGCCACAACAGGTAATAGGTGGCAGTTTATATATTCCGTTAAGAGCTATTGCTGACAGTATAGGTGCAGACATCAGCTGGAATGCTGAAGATAAAATGGCTCACATTTCATATGAAGGCAATGATGTATATGTAAATTGTAAACCTCAAGAGGTTTCATTACAGTCACAAGTTCCTAGCTACTATATTTATCCAGCAGGGGAATATTCTGCAAAGGGGTTACAGATTTAGTGTAAATATGTATTCTTCATATGACGATGACGGAAGTGTTGGTGTGATTTATACAAATGACAGTAATAGTAACAGAGGTTATATGTATAAGGTTGGCACTAATATTTACAAGATTTCTGGTGGCACATTAAATGGCTGTAAAATAGGCTTTACAAGTAATAAAATGATTGTTACCGGTAATTCATCATTAAACGGCAACTATGCAAAGACAGCAACTTATGAAATGCCATAAAGTATGGCGAAAAAATTTAATATCTAATTTAAGTAAATGATTTTTTTGATATAAAAATTGGTGGTGAGTATTATGGCGAATTATAGACAGAAAGGATTGGAAAAGGAAAATCCAAAATATGGTTGGTATACTTGCGTAAGATGTGGTAGATCATTTAGAAAAAACGATATAGATATTGACCATATTATACCTAAAAATAAAGGTGGAAGTGACAGTCTTTATAATCTTCAGTGTATGTGTAAGCATTGTAATCGTTCAAAAAAGGATACTATTGACCTGCAAACAGGTCGTGATTTAGCGAGAAATGCAAAAGATATTTTACTAAATGAAGTTAATAAATTTGTTAACGGAAAAAAGAAATGAGAAATTTTGTTGAGCAATTATATGATTTAAAAATTTCAGTTTATCTAATATATTTTATGTAAAGGAGTTTTATATATGGGTTTTTGGGATATAATGAGTACTTTTGGCTCTTTATATAGTGAGTATTATAAAGGAAAGTCAATTGAGGATTTATGTAGAGATATTAATTCTAGGGGTTCATTTGCTTTTAGTAATATACAGGAGTTATCTTCCAGAGCTCGCAATATGAGTACTGGAGAATTAAAAGACTATTACTATGAATATTGTGAATATGATGTTGAAGATGCGGCAAATGTATTCTATGAAGAACTCAAGAGCAGAGGATATTTTTTATAATTTTTGTGTGAATTGTTTTGGAGGTGTGTATAAATTATACATCTCCATTTTTTGTAATAGAATGACGATTTACTTTTTTTCTTTATAAAGTTTGAATAGTAAATTGAAAAGACAGAATTGTAGACATAAATTTACAATTTATTCTTGAATTATACACCCTTTTATGCTATGATTGTATAAATATAATTTATATTACATTAAGGGTTACACTAAGGAGGATTTTTTTGATGAAAGGCATTATTACAGTTTTAGGTAAAGACCAAGTCGGTATCATTGCTAAGGTTTGTACTTATCTTGCAGAAGACAAGATTAATATTTTAGATATTTCTCAGACTATTGTAAATGGTTATTTCAATATGATGATGATTGTTGATTTAACTGGCTGTAGTGATAGAGTATCAGAAGTAATAGACCAGCTTGCAAATCTCGGTAAAGAAATTGGCGTTGATATCAGACTTCAGAGAGAAGATATTTTCGACAATATGCACAGAATTTAATTGGAGGGTATATCTATGATTTCTCGTGGTGAAGTACAAGAAACTAATAATATGATTTCAGAGGCTAATCTTGATGTAAGAACTATTACAATGGGTATTAACCTTTTAGATTGTGTTGATTCAGACCAGAAAAAGTTAAACGAAAAAATTTACGATAAGGTTACTAAGAGTGCTGAAAAGCTTGTTTCCACAGGTGATGAAATTGGCAAGGAATTTGGTGTTCCTATTGTAAATAAGAGAATTTCTGTTACACCTATTGCTCTTGTTGGTGCTAGCAAAAATCCAGCAGACTATGTTGAGATTGCTAAGACTCTTGACAAAGCTGCAAACGAAGTTGGCGTAAACTTCATTGGTGGTTACTCTGCTCTTGTTCAGAAGGGTTGTACTGAAAGCGACAAGGCTTTAATTGCTAGTATTCCGGAAGCACTTACTGTTACAAACAGAATTTGTTCTTCTGTTAATGTAGGTAGCTCAAGAAACGGTATCAATATGTCAGCTGTTAAGCAGTTAGGTCATACTATTAAGGAAATGGCTGAAATGACTAAGGACGATGCTTGTATTGCCTGTGCTAAGTTTGTTGTTTTCACAAATGCTGTAGAAGATAACCCATTTATGGCTGGTGCTTTCCATGGTGTAGGCGAAAGAGATAAGGTTATTAACGTAGGTGTTAGTGGTCCTGGTGTTGTTAAGAGAGCTCTTGAAAGTGTAAGAGGTGCTGACTTTGAAACACTTTGCGAAACTGTAAAGAACACTGCATTCAAGATTACTAGAGTAGGTCAGCTTGTTGCTTTAGAAGCATCAAAGAGATTAAATGTTCCTTTTGGTATTATTGACCTTTCACTTGCACCAACTCCTGCTGTTGGCGATAGTATTGCAGAAATCTTCAATGAAATGGGTCTTGAACACGCTGGTGCTCCTGGTACTACTGCTGCTCTTGCTATTCTTAACGATAATGTTAAAAAGGGTGGCGTTATGGCATCTTCTTGTGTTGGTGGTCTTAGTGGTGCTTTCATTCCTGTAAGTGAAGACCATGGTATGATTGATGCAGTTGAAGCCGGTGCTTTAACTCTTGAAAAGCTTGAAGCTATGACTTGTGTTTGTTCAGTAGGTCTTGATATGATTGCCATTCCTGGTGACACTTCTGCTGAAACAATCTCTGGTATCATTGCTGATGAAATGGCTATTGGTATGATTAACAACAAGACTACTGCTGTTAGACTTATTCCTGTAATTGGTAAGGGTGTAGGCGAATCAGTAGAATTTGGTGGTCTTCTTGGTTATGCTCCTATTATGCCTGTAAATAAATTTAGCTGTGCTGATTTCGTAAACAGAGGTGGTAGAATTCCAGCTCCTATCCACAGCTTTAAGAATTAATTTTAAATTTATTGAATATAATAAATATACTAACTTTAGGTCCTATGGTAATGCCATAGGACTTAATTGTATAAATTTTGAGGTGATAAAAAATGAAATGTGACAACGTTTTAAAGTTTTTTGAGGCTATAAACCAAATTCCTAGAGGTAGTGGAAATGAAAAAGGTGTAAGCGATTACATTGTTTCATTTGCAAAGGAAAGAAATTTATGGGTTCATCAGGATAGTGCCAATAATGTAATAATTAAAAAGGTGCTACAAAGGGTTATGAAAATGCTCCTACTTTTGTAATTCAAGGTCATATGGATATGGTTTGTGTTAAAAATCCTGATGTAGTTCACGATTTCCTCAAAGACCCTATTAAAAATGATTTATGAGGGAGATTATTTAAGAGCAGATGGCACAACTCTTGGTGCTGATGATGGTATTGCTGTTGCTATGGGTATGGCACTTCTTGATAGTGACGATATTCCACACCCAGCTCTTGAAGTTGTATTTACAACTGATGAAGAAGTAGGAATGTTGGGTGCTAGTAGCCTTGATATGACACTTTTAGAGGGTAGAATTTTATTAAATGTAGATCTCAGAAGAAGAAGGTATATTTACTGTAGGTTGTGCCGGATGGTAGAAAGACAAATTCTGTCGATTCCAGTAGAGTATGATAGAGTTCTAAAATCAGGAATTTGCAAAGATAACTATTTCAGGATTAAAGGGTGGTCACTCTGGTATTGACATTGTAAGATACAGAGCTAATGCCAATAAACTTATGGCTAGAACACATTGAAAGTTTAGTTGAAAATTGCAATATTGAAGTGGCTGAAATAAGTGGTGGATTCAAAGGATAATGCTATTCCTAGCATTAGTGAGGCTGTCGTATCTTGTAGTAGTATTGAAAATTTAGATGTTCAGTGTAAACTTTTACAGGCTGAATTCTTAAATGAATACTATAACATTGATGACAATATTACTATTACTGTTGAAAAGACTGAAAAAACAAAGGTATTCTCAGACGAAAGTACAACAAGAGTTTTAACAGTTATGAATAACATTCCAGACGGTATACAGTTTATGAATTTGGAACTTGATATGCCACACACTTCTAACAACTTAGGTGTTGTAAGTACAGATGAAAATGGTGTATCAATGGTTTGTGCTATAAGAAGTGATATTCCGTCAAAGAAAATCGAACTTTATTCTAAAATTGAGAGTTTAACAAAGCTTGCAAAGGGCAATACTACATTTAGAGGAGATTATCCGGCTTGGGAAATGAAACAGGATTCACCATTGCGTAATCTTTGCGAAAAGGTTTATACAGAGCAATATGGCAAAGCTCCAGTTGTTGAAACTGTTCACGCAGGTCTTGAATGTGGTCTTTTTGCAGAAAAAGTACCTGATTTTGATATGGTTTCATTTGGTCCTAATCTTTTGGATATTCATTCTCCTAGTGAAAGAGCAGAAATTCCATCTGTTGAAAGAACTTGGGAATTTCTCTTAAATGTATTAGCTGAGATTAGAGAATAGGAAGATATTAAATGAATCTGCCGTGGGACAAAAGTTATTTTAAGCTATGCTTTTATATTATTTTTACATTTATGATATGCTACATTTTTAAGGCTGTTGTAGACGGTGTTGTCTATGCCCTTGGAAATGTAAGTGGCATATATAATTGTGCCGTTAATATATTTACCTATATTTACATCAATTTTTTTCGGTGTTAATATTGGGCTTTGCCATAGCTTATGTACTTAATCCATTGGTGGAATTTTTTTTTGTGAACGAATAAGGAATAGATTTTTAAGTGTTTTTTTAGTCTATATAATAATATTGGGTTTTATACTCTTTATTTGCTATGTAACCATTAAGGAAATTAGACTAGGCGGTAAAATTACTTTTGTAGAGGGTATGAATCTTATTATAGAAAATTTTAAACACAATATTGAAAATGTCTATGTAGATGTACTTTACTATTTGGAAAGGTATCATTTGGATTTTATAATTAACTATATTAATACTTTTAAGGGTAAAATCTACGATACAATGAATAATGGTATTAGATTAACAATATTTTACAGAACTCTTGGGCGAATAGCCACAGTTCTTTTAGGACTTATTATATCTTTTTATCTTTTAAAGGATAAGGAGAGTATTTCTGGTAGTTTTAAGAAGTATTGTAAAAAAATCTTGCCTGAAAAAGTCTATAAATTTTGTGCTGTAAATATTGAAGATATGGACGATGCTTTTTCGGGTTATATAAGAGGACAATTTACTGACGGTATTATTATGTCAGTTATTATAAGTGTGGTTCTGGGAATAATGGGAATAAAGTTTCCATTAATAATAGGTATAATAAGTGGATTGTCTAATATTATTCCTTACTTTGGGGCTTTGATTGGTTTTCTGCTTTCAGTATTTATGGCTTTAGTAAATGGAGATGTGTCAAAGGCTGTTATTGTAGGCATTGTAATTATAGTATTGCAACAAATAGACGGCTATATTATTTCTCCTAAAGTTTTAGGTCATAGTGTTAAATTAAATCCCGTTGTAATAATAATTGCCCTTGCAGTAGGTGGTAAACTTTTTGGATTAATGGGAATGGTGTTGGCAATACCATTTGTAAGATTTTTAAAGATAAAGATAGAAAAACGGTATCAGATAGATTAAGTCTGATACCGTTTTGAATAGTGAACCGAAAGATAAATCGGACACACGAAGTGTGGCTTTCAACGAAGTTGAAAGTTCTGACAGTGAACCGGAAGATAAATCGGACACACGAAGTGTGGCTTTCAACGAAGTTGAAAGTTCTGACCAGTGAATCGGAAAGATGAATCCGATGGCTTGGGTGCAAGCCACAAATTATTTTAGTGGTGGTGATGACCACAACCACAATCATGACCATGTTCGTGATGATGCTCATGACCACAACCACAATCGTGACCGTGTTCGTGATGATGCTCGTGACCACAGCTACAATCGTGACCATGTTCGTGATGATGCTCGTGACCACAACCACAGCCGTCACTGTGTTCGTGTTCTTGTTTTTCTAAAGCATCTACAATTTCAAATATATTGCCATAAGCTACAAGTGAAACAAGTTTATCGTTTACACCGTCAAGAGAATATGTAGCATAGTCTACAAATTCTTCCTGTGTCATAGGGCAAGGAATATTCTTTAAGAATTTTTGCTTTAAGAATTTTTCTTTTGTCTTTGGAAGTTCAGCACAAACACCAGCAATATATGTATTTACATCGTTTGCAAGTTCTTCTGTAGTATATTCCTTATCCAAATCCTGAGGAGTCATAATTTCTTCTTCAAGCTCTCTGTAAAATCTATTGCTAACGGCATTGTTTACAGAAATTGTTGTCTTTAACTCATCTGAAAGATTTTCCCAATCTGTAACTTCGTCCATAAGATTGTTAATTTCTTCTTCAAGAGGTTTGCTGTCTTCAAATCTGCTTTCGATTTCATTTGAAACCTGTAAAAATACAGTATCAGCAAGTTCATCATCTTTGTTTTCGATATAGTCAACTACTGAATAATAGAAATCCTTAATAAGCATTTCATCTTGGAATAAGTAGTCTTCATCAATAGCAAAGTTTGAAAGAATAAGTAAGTAGTTTACATCATTGTAGTAAATGCTTAAAAGAGAATAAATGCTCTGTAAAGCCTCTACATTGTCATCAACATCGGCAATATAACTTTCAAAATCTTCCTTTGTAGCAGCTTCTGTATCGAGAGCGTAAACAGCAGAAATCTTTTCATACATCATTGGAAAATCTTCTTTTATGCTGTCAACTGGTACATAGAACATATCCTTTAATCTGTCGCTACAAGCCTTTGCAAATGTAGGTGGAAGATTATCAATTAAAATACCTAAGCCCTTTGTAACATAGTCAGAAAACTTGTCCTTGTCATTCTTATAGGAAGATTAGCCATAATATTTGAAAATAGCAAATTTTCCCTCTATTGTTGAACAATCCTGATGTGAAGCAAAATGAGCAGCTGCACTAACCACAGACTTGTTTGATAAAGGAACATCGTCACTAATGTTTGAAACGTCCTTAAGCTTAAATTCGTTTACAAGGTATTCACCCATTTGGTCATTTAAACAAGTGTAGCGATTTATTATAACGCCCATATTTACAATTTCCTTGCTTAATTCAACAAGCTGAGAATTGTATTCGCTTCTGTCTGCAATATCCTGAGCAAGAGCAAACTCAAGTTTTTTGTAGCAATCATATATTTTGTCTTTAAGGTCTAATACTCTTTTAGGAATTTTATATTCTACTTCTTTTTCCGGAAGTTCTGTTAAATCGTAAATAAGATTTAAGAGAGCATCTTTTTGTTTATATTCAATGAGTTTAACTAACTTTTGTTCAAGTTTTTCCATTTTTATCCTCCTATTTCTGAAACCAATAACAATACTATACCACATTTGCAAAGTAAAGTAAATAAATAACCTTTTGGACTTGTAAAATCCGTCAAAATGCTTTAATATATAGTTATAATTTATTGGGATGGTGTTTTCTTGAAGTACGTAGAAAATGCAAGAGTAGTATCAACAGAGTTTTTGCAGAAGGGTATTC
>ENA-OPYX01001488-OPYX01001488.1-human-gut-metagenome-genome-assembly--contig:-NODE-1488-length-12260-cov-5.145718_pt1 | contig 12260 bp, 10 predicted proteins | sample MGYA00242639_ERZ504486 | MGnify/ENA primary metagenome ERZ504486 (study PRJEB26092, sample SAMD00036296) | human gut metagenome | host: Homo sapiens | study: EMG produced TPA metagenomics assembly of... | reverse complement strand
AGAAGTGAAGTCCCGGATGGACAGGAAATTTTCAAGAATTGAAAATTTGTGGCCACGGGACGGTTCTTGCCCTCTACCGCTGCGCTCAAAACCGTTTCTGGGTAATTGTTTCCGAATTGTTAAGACGCAAAAATAAGTAGAGAGTTCCGCTGCTCGTGTATGTTGATCGCCGTTTGCTCCGAACGAAGTTCCTACCCCTGTTTTGCAGCGGCGTTGACGAAAAGTCGGTATCACGTCCGGTCGGCTCATGAAATTTTCAATGTGCAGCTCCCGTAAAAGAAAAATACCGCCCACGCAGCGCAGCGATGATTTTGTCGGGTGAATCGGCGGCAAAATGAATCGGGTGTGTTGCGGGGCGGTAGCTTCTTTCGTGGATTTTTCCTCACTGAAGTGGTGGGTCTCACGGTGATAACCAACCACTTTTGCAGAAGATTTGCAATCAATCTACAAGTTCAGTGGGATTTGTGATAGAGAATATCATGGTTCGTAGGGTACGTCAAGATGATTCCGAAGAAATTATTTATGAATGGAGACAATAGTAAGACTTCTATTATGAATATGATACACTTTACATCATGAAAGAATTTAAGCTGCACAAAGATGATTCAAGCGGATGTGCAATATGCACAATAAGTTTTCTACAGCAAAATACAGATGTGGTCATTTAGCTCTTTTACCAGACAACTTTTTTTGCAAAATAAAAAAATTTGTTGACTTGAAATTGCTTGAAATGTTATCTTGTTGGTAACAAAAGCACGGTGAAGTGCTTGCTACCACACGAAAAGGCAAAACAAAAAAGGAGAGTAAAATGATGAAAAAGCGTATTGCGGCGTTGGTCACCGCCGGTGTCCTTGCTTTGTCGATGCTTACCGGCTGCGGAAGCAAACAGGAGAGCTGGAAAGTTACCTGCCCGTGGGCACCGTCTGGTGTAGCAGCGATGGTCAGCCAAAAGGCTGCTGCCAAGTCCCCTGATTATTCTGATAATAAAATCACACTGGTTGCTGAAGCCGTCAAGGGCGATGCTGCTACTGTCAACACTTGGGTGTCCAGTACTAAGGCAAATGATAAGGAACTGGTCTTCGCCGGTGAGGGTCTGTTCGCCATTACCGAGACTCTGGATCCGGCCAAGCTGCAGTTCAGCTACGACGATTTCGAGTTCGTGGAGAACTTGTACTCCTCCGTCTTCGTCCTGTCCGCTGATTCTTCACTGAACCTCAAGAATCTGGACGATCTGGAGGCCTATGTCAAGGCAGGCAACCCCGTATCCGTGGCCGTTAACGGCGCTACCGGCTCCGAGGCTTTCCTGGCAGCGGCTCTGTTCGGCTCTATGGGTGCCGGCGACCAGCTGAAACTGACTCCGTACCAGTCCGCTGCGGAGGCTGCACAGGCTGTAGCTAAGGGTGAAACGAACTTCGCGGTCTCTCACCAGTCTCAGATTCTTGAGACCTACCAGCAGGGCGGCGTTGATGTGGTTTGCGCATTCGATGACAAGGCTATCGAAAACGGCCCCTTCGCAGGCGTTGAGGGCGTTGGCTCCAAGGGCTACCCCTACTTCCGCAACCGCTGCTTCGTCATGGCTCGCAAAGGTACTGACGCCGCAAAGGTTGCCGAGCTGAAAGAGCTGTATGATAAGATCCTCGCCGATGATGAGATGGTCGAGTGGCTGAACGACACCATGCTGCTGGAAGTCGATACCATGACCGAGGACGATGTGAAGGCTCACATTGAGAACGTCAAGAGCATCGTCGAGCAGTATAAGGACATCGTGGCAGGCTGATAAAAAGTCCTCATAGCGACAAAAAGCTGAAGCAGGGGGAAGGGGATGACCCCGTCCCCCTGCTTTTATATTTAAAAAGGAGTGGAAACAGGTGAAAAATCTGATAGAACGCATCGAAGCAAGACTGGATGACTGGGGCGCGAAGCTCGAGAAGAAGAACATCGAGTACCCTGTTGATTTGATCTGCGGCATTCTGTTTCTGGTCATTGGCATCGTGCTGCTGCTCATCATGCCGCAGCAGGTGCAGATCTCGGAAAAAGACGTTGTGAATGGCCGCGCTTTCCCGACGATGCTGATTTGGCTCATGCTGGCCATGAGCGCCCTTCTGGTGGGCCGCGAGGCATACAACATGGTGATGCACCGCCCGACCAAAACTAAAACGCTGAATCTTTTGGTGGAAACAAAAGCACTCGTCATCGTCCTCATTCTGGTGGTCACTTATCTGCTGGCAGAGGTCACGGATCTGTTTGTTGTGGGCGCTGTATTCTGCGCACTGGCATTTCTGGTCTTTTTCCGCTGCAAGAAACCCCTTTACTATGCCATCACAGTTTCAATGGCTGTGTTGATTTGGGTCGTATTCCACTTTGTGCTGAATGTTAGTTTCTGAGGAGGCAGAATATGGGTTTGTTTGACTTTATCGGCCCGGCCTCCGGGCTGCTTTTCACCCTCGAAAATATCATCTGGATAAACCTCGGCGTCTTTATTGGCTGCGTGTTCGCGGCCATCCCGGGATTAAGTGTTATCCTCTGCATCATCCTATTCCTGCCTGTCACTTATACCATGCGTGCGATTCCCGGCATGATGTTCCTGTTGGGCATTTACTGCGCAGGTGGCTATGGTGGCTCGGTATCGGCTATCCTTATCAACACGCCGGGTACGCCCCACGCGGCGGCTACTATGCTGGACGGCTATCCGCTGTCCAAAATGGGCCGCACTAAGGCGGCGTTGAAAATTGCACTTTATGCATCTACCTTTGGCGGTATCTTCTCTGCGTTGGTGCTGCTCTTCCTCGGCCCTCAGGTCGCAAAAATTTCGGCACAGCTCGGCACGGCGGAGTACTTTATGGTCTGCCTGTTCGGCATGACGATTATTGCAGGCGTTTCTGGTAAGAGCCTTGTCAAGGGCATCATCGCCGCCTGCCTTGGTTTGCTTATTTCCTGTGTGGGCGCAGACCCCATGACCAGCTATGACCGCTTTACATTTGGTATTCCCCGTCTGTATCTGGGTCTTGACCTTGCCGTTACCCTCATCGGTTTGTTCGCACTGGTGGAAATCATTGGCAAGGCAGAGCTGAAGCGGAATGAGTTGAACCTTCACGCCGGAAAAATCGGCAATGATGACGGCAAAATCACAAAAGATGAATACAAGCGGATGTTCCGACCAGTGCTGATGGGTTCTATCATCGGTTCCTGTGTTGGTATCGTACCTGGCACGGGTGCGTCGGAGGCCTCGTGGTTCTCCTACAACACTGCGAAGAACCTGTCCAAGCATCCCGAGGAATTCGGCCACGGTTCTGTGGAGGGCGTTGCGGCTGCTGAGTCTGCCAACAATGCCGTCTGTGGCGCGACCCTGATTCCCTTGCTGACGCTGGGCATCCCCGGCGACGGCTGCGTGGCCATCATGTTGTCGGCCCTGATGATAAATGGCCTGAACCCCGGTCTCTCGCTGTTCACCACCGACGGCGCTATCATGTATGCCATCATGCTGGGCCTTATCCTCGTGAACATCTTCATGTTCCTGCAGGGCAAATACCTGACTAGCCTGTTTGCAAAGGTCGTCTCCATCCCTCAGCAGATCTTGACCCCCATCATCGTGATTTTCTGTTTCGCCGGTGCTTACTCGGTGAACAGCAGCTATTTTGATTTGAGCGTTGCGCTGGTGTTCGGCGTGATGGCGTGGTTCATGCGCAAGCTGGAGCTGCCCGCTGTCCCTGTGCTGCTGGGCATGGTGCTGGGCAATATGACCGAGACGAACTTCCGCCGCGCCCTGCTCATCTCGGATGGAAGCCCCAGAATTTTCGTCAGTAGTGTGTACTGCTGGATCTTCATTGCGCTGATCGTGGTGGTCATTCTCGGCATTCTGCGCGGCAAGATGAAGGAAGCAAAGAACACCAAAGCAGAACAGTAAAGGAAGGTAAAACCATGGCATATAATATCATTTTCTATTTCAGTGACCAGCAGCGCTGGGACACCTGCGGCTGCTTCGGCCAGCCACTGAATATCACGCCTAATCTGGACAAGCTGGCGGCAGAGGGTGTGAAGTTTGACAATGCCTTTTCGCCTCAGCCGGTGTGCGGCCCCTGCCGTGCTCTGTTCCAGACCGGCAAATATCCCACCGAGACCGGTTGCTTCCGCAATAATCTGATGCTGCCCTCCAACATCAAGACGCTGGGCGAGTACATGGAAAAGGATGCCGGCTACGAGACGGCCTACATCGGCAAGTGGCATCTGGCTTCGGACGGTGAGCTGGAGAAAAAGCCCACCGTTGACCATACCATCACCGCTGTTCCGCTGGAGCTGCGCGGTGGCTATACCGGTTACTGGCGTGCTGCGGATGTGCTGGAGTTCACCTCCCACGGCTACGATGGCTATGTGTTTGATGAGAACAACAACCGCATCGATTTCAAGGGCTACCGTGCCGACTGCATTAACCAGTTTGCGCTGGACTATCTTGACCAGTATGCCGGCGAAAAGCCCTTCTTCATGACCGTGTCGCAGATCGAGCCGCACCATCAGAACGACCATAATCACTACGAAGGCCCCAACGGTTCCAAGCAGCGATTCGCAGATTTTGTTCTGCCGGAAGATCTGAAGGCTCTGGGTGGAAACGCAGCGGAAGAGTACCCGGATTATCTGGGCCAGTGTGCCAGCCTTGATGAAAACCTTGGTAAGCTGGTGTCAAAGCTGAAAGAAAAAGGCCTGTATGATAATACAGTTATCCTCTATGCTTCCGACCATGGCTCTCACTTCAAGACCCGCAACCGTGACGCGCATCTGAACGGCTATGATGATTACAAGCGCTCCTGCCATGACGGTTGCCTGCATGTGCCGCTGGTCATCTGCGGCGGCCCGTTCACGGGCGGCAAAGAGATCACCGACCTGGTCAGTACCGAAAGCATTCCCAAAACTCTGCTGGCTCTGGCAGGCGTGGATGTCGGTGATAAGATGATCGGTGAAAATCTGCTTGACGTTGTGGAAAAGAAAAACCATAATAGAGTCAATGAGGTCTATGCACAGATTTCGGAAAGCCGTTGCGGACGCTGCATCCGTACTGCAGATTATATGTATTCTGTCTATGCACCCGGCGTCAACGGCGGCGAGGCTGCGGCATCCGATGTTTATGCAGACGACTTCCTTTACGATATGCAGAAAGACCCGTGGCAGCTGAACAATGTGGTCGCGGATCCTGCATATGCTGCGGTCAAGGCGGAACTTCGTGAACGTCTGCTGAACTGGATTCAGCACGCGGAAGGCAGCCGCCCCACTATCACCGACTGAAAAGGAGCGCTTGCCCATGCTCTCGGCTGTTGAGAAAAAATCCGATCAGGTTTATCGCTGGCTTCTGGCTTATATTGACGAAAACAAATTTTCCGGGAACCAGCGTTTGCCTTCGGAAAATGCGCTCTGCCGGAAGCTGGGTGTCAGCCGAGAAACGATACGAGTGGCCATCGACCAGTTGGTAGCAGAAGGACTCGTGTACAAGCTCAAGGGAAGTGGGACTTATTTCCACCGGGAAAAAGTAATGACGCGTGATTTGAACACAGATGATGCCCTTTATAAAATTGGCCTTGTCCTGCAGGGACAGGATACAAGTGCCAATTCGGGATTAATCGAAGGGGTTCGCAGTGTCCTGACGCAGGAGCAGGTTGACCTCCATGTATTTCTGACCGATAACAAATTCTGCAACGAACGCCGCTGTCTGGAGACTGTGGTACATCAGAATTTTCACGGTTTCATCGTGGATGGTGTCAAATCGAGCATCCTCAGCCCAAATCTTGACTGCTACAAGGAGCTTTACCGACGTAAGATCCCGGTGATATTCTACAACAACTTCTATCGGAACTTGCGCTGCCCCCGCGTAACGATCAATGATATCGAATGTGCCCATCAGCTGATAGAACGCCTGATGGATGCCGGACACAGCCACATTGCAGGCATCTTCGTGTACGACAACTACCAGAGCGTAGAAAAGTTTCAAGGCATGGCGGAAGCGATGCGAAATCGTGGTTTGGAACTGAACGATGATTACATCAAGTGGTGTATTTCGGACGAAGCCCACAACGAAAGCTATGTCCGTTCCATTGAAAGATTTCTGAAGAGCATCCCTAAATGCACCGCTATCGTCTGCTGCAACTACATCATCTATCGGCTGGTCATGAAAACCCTGCAGAAAATGGGGAAGACTGTACCCGAAGATTATTCGCTGGTCTGTTTTGATTATTCCGAAGAAACTTATCGGCAGGAGGATGTTACCTGCTCCGTGGAGCAAGGCTTCGAGATGGGACGTCAGCTTGCGCTGCGGCTTATGGAGATGATTTCCACCGGCGAATGCGATGACCGGAACTACACTTATGTCATGAAGCCCATCCTCTACGATGGCCATTCCATCCGGAAGCTCAAAAAGGTAAAATAAAGATTCTCCCGGAGGCAGTACTGCTCTCCGGGAGAATCTCTTTACCGGTTTTGTTGTGCCAGAAAATGTGCAGCAGTATGCAGGCGCGGAAGCACATAGGCAAAGAACTGCTTATACGCTGCGCAAAAGCGGTTGCTTCCAGAGGCATCCCAATCTCGCTTGCATCCGCCCCGGCAGAGCAGCTGATAAGCACATGCTGCGCATTCCGCCGGGCGTTTGCGGCCCTGTGCCAGAAATGTCTGGCTTGTGGGAGAATCAAGCGCATCTTCAACGGTACAGTGGCTCAGATTTCCCAGCTTCCACTCATCCAGAACATAAAAGTCACAGGGATAAAGGCTTCCGTCACCTTCTACGGTAAGATAATGTCCACAGGAACCGGAGGAAGCGCAGGAGGTAGGCGGCATTCCCAGCAGGATACGCAGATAGTCCTCAAAATTGCGAACGCTGATATAATTGCCTCGTTGCAGCTGCTGATACCAAGTATCAAAGACGCCGCACAGAAAACGACCATAAAGTTCCGGCGTTAGAGAATATGCCTGCCCTCCAATCGTATCAAGTGGGTCAAGACATGGGATGAATTGCAGATTGTGCTGTCCCAACTCGCAGAGGCTTTTGAAGGCTCGCTGCGGCTTTCTGGCCAGCTGTCCGGTCACAACACAGAGCAGATTCGTTTCGACCCTGTAGACATCCAGCAGCGCAAGCGCATGAGTTACTTTATCCCATGTGCCCTGCCCAGCTGCGTCCAGCCGATAGAGATCATGGTTCTCCTGTGTGCCGTCCAGAGAGAGGCCTACGAGGAAAGAGTTGGCTTTGAAAAAGGAAGCCCACTCTTCATCCAGACAAATGCCATTGGTCTGGATGCTGTGGAACACAGAGATATTGCGCTGCATGGAACGCTCCGTTTCCAGAAAGAACCGGAAGAAATCCAACCCGGCAAGAGTCGGTTCGCCGCCCTGAAACAGAAAATGGACGCTGCCGCCTTCCTCTGTGGCTGCAAAAGCCTTTTCAACCAGTTCTCCTGCCATTTCATGGGAAAGCAGTCCCATATTTTTGCAGGCTCGGCTGTTGGAAACATCGTCATAAAAGCAGTACCGGCAACGCAGATTGCACAGGCTGGACGCTGGCTTGACGAGAAATGTATTATGTTTCATAGAGATTCCCTCCGTGCTTCGCAGTTCTTAAAACAAGGATACCGGAAAATACGGGCTTTCGCAAGCAGTAACAGTTAAAAGCTGTTTGAAATAGTAAGAAAACGAATATAGTTGTCCGAAAATCAAAAAAAGGAGAAGAAAACTTGTATGGATGAAAATAAAACATACGGTACACGGTCAGCACGGCTTTGGAAGCTGTTTTTGAGTACGCTGTACATTAGCAGCTTTACCTTCGGCGGCGGCTTTGTCATCGTGACCTTTATGAAGAAAAAATTTGTAGATGAGCTGCACTGGATCGATGAACAGGAAATGCTGGATATGACAGCGTTGGCGCAGTCCTCTCCGGGCGCAATCGCGGTCAATGCTGCAATTCTGGTAGGCTGGCAGGTAGAAGGCTTGATTGGAATGATCGTGGCAGTGTTGGGCACCATCATCCCCCCTATGATCATTCTTTCTGTCATTTCTGTGTTCTACAACGCCTTTGCTGCCAATCATTACATCGCTTTGCTGCTCAAGGGAATGCAAGCCGGCGTAGCGGCGGTCATTCTGGATGTGGTATTCGACCTCGGCGGCAAGGTGCTGAAGACCCGCTCGTGGGTGTATATTGCCCTGATGGTCGCAGCGTTTGTCGCCAATACAGTGTTTGATGTCAATGTGGTTGTTGTCATCCTCGCTGCAGCAGCCTTCGGTGTAGTACGGACATTGAACCAGTGGAAAAAAAGAGGTGCAAAATGATCTACTTACAGCTTTTTCTCAGCTTTTTGCAGGTAGGAATGTTCAGTGTAGGCGGCGGTTATGCTGCCATGCCCCTAATACAAAGTCAGGTGGTGGAACAGCACGGCTGGCTGACCATGCAGGAATTCACCGATCTCATTACGATAGCAGAAATGACCCCCGGTCCCATTGCGGTCAACTCAGCAACTTTTGTAGGTCTGCGTATTGCACAGGCTCCCGGAGCCATTATCGCAACTCTGGGCTGTATCACACCCGCCCTGTTCTTTGTTTCACTGCTGTCATACATCTACCGCAAATACAAGGATATTTCTCTGCTGCAAAGCGTTCTTGCCTGCCTGCGTCCGGTCATTGTAGCGCTTATCTTTGGTGCAGGTCTTTCTATACTGTCTATGGTGGTGTTCGGAGAGAGTGCAAAGGCGCTCGCCAACGTAGACTGGATCGGCATCGGCAGTTTTGCATCGGCATTTTTTGTGCTACGGAAGCTCAAGTGGAATCCCATCCTGACCATGTGCCTGTGCGGCGTGGCCGGGCTTGGACTTCACATTTTGCTCGGAATATAATCTTAAGACAATTTGTCTGTTGGAATCATGAAAATAAATCATTGAGCTTGCAATCAGGGCAAAACCGTGGTATATACATTATACGAAACATTGCTTTGATGAACGTATTACCGTTCAATGACGTATAAAATGGAGGTGCCCGCCATGACCGCCGTGATCTATGCTCGCTATTCCTCGGACAACCAGCGCGAAGAATCCATCGAAGGCCAGATCCGGGAATGCACGGCTTATGCCGAGAAAAACGGCATCACCATCGTCAAGCACTATATTGACCGTGCTATCTCCGCCAAGACGGACAACCGCCCGGAGTTCCAGCAGATGATTAAGGACAGCGACAAGAAGCTGTTTGACATTGTGCTGGTCTGGAAGCTGGACCGTTTTGCTCGGAACCGCTACGACAGTGCCCGGTATAAGACCCAACTGAAGAAGAACGGCGTCAAGCTCATGTCTGCCACCGAGATCATCTCCGAGGGGCCGGAGGGCATTATTCTGGAATCTGTGCTGGAAGGTTATGCCGAGTATTATTCCGCTGACCTTGCCGAGAAGGTCGTGCGTGGACAGACCGAGAACATCCTGAAAGGCCGCTGCAACGGTGGCCGTGGAACCTTTGGGTACACGCTGGATTCCGAGCGGAAGTTCCACATCGACCCTCTCACCTCGCCTTTTGTGCTTGAATCGTTCAAGAAGTACAATGAAGGCTCCACTATGAAGGAGATTCGGGACTGGCTGAACGAAAACGGCATCAAGAACCCGGTGGGCGGTGCATTTACTTATAACAGCGTTGAACATATGCTCAAGAACCGGCGGTACATCGGAGAACTGAAATTCCGGGATGTGGTCGTACCGGATGCTATCCCGCCCATCATTCCACTGGAACTGTTTGAGGATGTGCAGGAGAAGATCGCAAAAACAAGAAAGCCCCTGCCCGTAGAAAGGCAGAGGACGATTATCTGCTCACCACCAAGCTGTTCTGCGGCTACTGTGGGGCGTTGATGTTTGGCGAGAGCGGCACAAGCCGGACGGGTGAAGTCCACCGCTACTATAAATGTGCCACTGCCAAAAAGCACAAGGGCTGCAAGAAAAAGACCGTCCGCAAACAGTGGCTGGAAGATTTGGTAGTCAACCAGACCATGCAGCTTGTGAAAGACGATGCCGCTATGGAATCCATCATCGCCAAGGTGATGGAACTGCAAAATAAGGAGAACACCAACATTCCACTCTATGAGAAGCAGCTTCGGGATGCGGAATCTGGTATCCAGAATATGCTGAACGCGATACAGGCTGGAATTCTGACCAGTTCCACCAAGGAGCGGCTGGAGCAGCTGGAAGAAACCAAGCGTGAGCTTGAAGCCCGCATTGCGGAAGAAGAGCTGGCGAAGCCGAAAGTGACCGAAGAATTCATTCGGTTCTGGCTGCTGCGGTTTCGCAAGCTGGACATGAGCCTGAAAGACCAGCGGCAGGCGCTGGTGGATACGTTTATCAATGCGATTTATCTGTATGATGATAAGGTTTTGATAACTTTTAATTATAAAGAAGGAACACAGACCGTCACCTTTGGAGAAGCGACAGAAGTTGCATCCGAGGGAAATGGTTCGGATTTGGATTGCTTTACTGCACCAGAAAGTGTCCACGAAATGTCGATGAAAAATCGATGTTTCGTGGATTTTTTGTTATCTGCGTTTATCGGATACTGCCAGATACTGCGTGATACTGCCTGCTTTTGCCGGGTACTTTGTAGTCAGAATCGTAGTCAGAAAAAGTAGGCCGCAGCAGGGTTTTTTCCGGGGGTCCCCCGGGACAAAAAGTAGTCAAAAATAATAAATCAGGCCGCTGTCTCTGTTTTACGGAGACGGCAGCCTGATTCATCAAGGGGATTATTTGTCCATATCATGGTACGAACCATCGGGCGGCCGTGCTGTTCGACCCCTCTTCTCTGCAAGATAAAAAATGACCTCAAGCCTGAGCTTGAGGTCATTTTTTATGCGGGAGAAGGGGGTCGAACCCTCACTCCGTTGGAACTGGTGCCTAAAACCAGCGCGTCTGCCATTCCGCCACTCCCGCACGGAAAACTTTATTTATAGTAGCAAGATTCGCCGCAAAAGTCAACTGCCGAAGGATAATTCCCTCGTTGCCTCCGCATAATAACCCCAAAAACAGCGAGGGAGGCCATGGGCGTGAAGAGAATGCAGCGGGCAAAGCTTGCGGCGGCATATCTGCTGCTGGCTCTTGCGGCAGCTTTGGGCTGGCTGTACAGCTGTCTGCCTGACCGAGTTTATCTGGAGCCGGGACAAGCCTTATATCTCCCCCGCTTTGCATGGGTCGAGCCACAGCGTGGCCATGGAAGCCAGAATGTTGCCAGCACCCGGGCGGTGGGCAGCTACCAGACGACGCTGACGCTGGGCGGGTGGCTCCCCATCAAAACCATCCGGGCGGTGGTGACAGAGCGGCCCAGAGTGACCGTCTGCGGTACACCGTTCGGCGTCAAGATGTTCTCCGAAGGGGCGCTCATCGTGGGATTTTCGGAGATCGGGCAGGCTGGCGGCGGGACATCGAATCCCGCCAAGGAGGCCGGGCTTCACCTCGGTGACCGGGTCATCTGCATCGGGCAGACCCGCACCGAGAGCAATGAAGCCGTAAAGGAAGCCCTGGACGCTGCCGAGGGGCAGTCCGTGGAGGTCGTGTATATCCGCAGCGGCGAGCAGAAGCTGACTACCCTGACCCCGGTGTGGGACGGTGCCGCCGGGCAGTGGCGGGCCGGAATGTGGGTGCGGGACTCTTCCGCCGGCGTGGGTACACTGACCTTTGCTGACGAGGAGCTCGGCGTATTTGCGGGACTGGGCCACCCCATCAGCGACAGCGACACCGGCGAAAGCGTCGCCCTGCGCAGCGGCGAGATCGTTCCCTGCGAGATAACCGGCTGCAGTGCCGGAACGGCCGGAAGCCCCGGTGAGCTAAAGGGCCATTTTCTGAGCGCCCACGCCATCGGCACCATCCGCATCAACGGCGAAAACGGCGTCTACGGCACGACGCGCATCCACTTCTCGGGCCAGCTGCGGGAGATCGCGTTCGCGCAGGAAGTCGTCACCGGCCCCGCTGAGATATGGGCTACCATCGAGGGGGAAGCGCCCCCGCGCTTACCGCATTCAGATCGAGCGGGTCAGCGACGCCGACCCCCGCCGGAATCTGGTCATCCGAGTGACCGACCCTTCGCTTCTGTCTGCGACCGGCGGCATCGTGCAGGGCATGAGCGGAAGCCCTATCCTCCAAAATGGGCGCCTCGTGGGTGCTGTGACCCATGTTCTGGTCAATGACCCCACCCGAGGCTACGGGATTTTCGCCCAGACGATGCTCGAACAGGCAAAAACGCCGTTCAAACGGTGCCGAAGCGCAGACCGCAGAATGAAC
>ENA-OPYX01001487-OPYX01001487.1-human-gut-metagenome-genome-assembly--contig:-NODE-1487-length-12267-cov-3.450988_pt1 | contig 12267 bp, 11 predicted proteins | sample MGYA00242639_ERZ504486 | MGnify/ENA primary metagenome ERZ504486 (study PRJEB26092, sample SAMD00036296) | human gut metagenome | host: Homo sapiens | study: EMG produced TPA metagenomics assembly of... | reverse complement strand
GCCGGTATACATCGGTATTTCTCGTACTGCTGGCGGCATTCTGCGTGATCACTGTTTGAATATCAATACCGGAAATGTGGATATCTCTATCCCAAAGATTTAAAGATTATTTTTCTTCGGGAAGGAAATAAGATGGAATATAACATTATCTGGAAGATCCGTCTGCCAAGAATTCTGATGGCGGCCATCCTTGGGGGAGCACTTTCTCTTTCCGGATTTTTATTACAGACCTTCTTTGAAAATCCTATTGCAGGTCCCTTTGTACTCGGTATTTCCTCCGGAGCCAAAATGGTGGTAGCTCTGGCGATGATTTATTTTCTGGGACGGTTTCAGGTGGTATCTTCTTATACGCTGATCATAGCAGCCTTTATCGGTTCCCTGATCGCCACAGGTTTTATCCTTTTGGTGTCAAGACGGATCAATCATATGGCAACACTTTTAGTAGCAGGTATCATGATCGGTTATATCTGTTCAGCGGTCACGGATTTTGTGGTGACTTTTGCAGAGGACTCAGACATTGTCAACCTGCACGGATGGAGCCAGGGAAGCTTTTCCGGTATGAACTGGAGCAATGTGAAGGTGGCGGCAGTTGTCATCGGAGTGACGATCCTTATTACATTTTTCATGTCCAAGCCGATCGGAGCTTACCAGCTGGGAGAAGCCTATGCCCAGAGTATGGGTGTGAATATTCGCTTTTTCAGGATTATGTTGATACTGACTTCCAGTGTGCTTTCTGCATGTGTGACTGCATTTGCCGGACCGATTTCTTTCGTGGGAATCGCTGTTCCCTATCTGGTAAAGAGAAGTCTTGGAACTTCCCGGCCACTGATCGTCATTCCTGCCACGTTTTTGGGTGGCGGTGTCTTCTGTATGATGTGTGATCTGATCGCGCGTATGGCATTTGCACCGCTGGAACTGAATATCAGTACCGTGACTTCGATATTTGGTGCACCGGTGGTTATTTTCATGATGTTGCACCGGAAGAAAGGAAACTGACATGGGAGAATATTATTTTCATCTGGATCAGCTGACGGTGGGATACAACGGAAAGCCTCTGATTGATCAGATTCAGGTAGGTATCCATAAAGGAGAGATTGTCACACTGATCGGACCGAACGGATCCGGAAAATCAACAATTTTAAAGAGTATCACCAGACAGCTGAAGATACTTGGCGGTAAGGTTCTGTATGAGGAGAATGATCTGCACAAGCTTTCTTACAAGGAACTTTCCACCAGAATGGCAGTAGTTCTGACAGAGCGCATGCGGCCGGAGCTGATGACCTGTCATGATATTGTGGCAACCGGTCGCTATCCTTATACGGGTCGCCTGGGCATCTTAAGCCGAGAAGACGAGGATAAAGTGGATGAGGCCATGCGGATCGTCCATGCGGAAGAACTGGGAAGCCGGGATTTTAATGCCATCAGTGACGGGCAGCGCCAGAGAGTCCTTCTGGCAAGAGCTATCTGCCAGGAACCGGAGATCATCGTGCTGGATGAGCCTACCTCTTTTCTGGATATCCGTCATAAGCTGGAACTGTTATCCATTCTCCGCTCTATGGCAAAAGAAAAGGGTATAACCGTGATCATGTCTCTTCATGAGATCGATCTGGCCCAGAAGATTGCAGATCAGATTCTTTGTGTAAAAGGAGATCATGTCTGCTATTACGGAACTCCGGAACAGATCTTTGAAGAACAGACCATCCGGGAATTATATGGAATTGAAAACGGATTCTATGATCCCAGATTTGGCAGCATTGAGCTTCCAAAGGTTGATGGAGAGCCGGAGGTCTTCGTGATCGCCGGATGCGGAAGGGGAATACCCATCTACAGAAAATTACAAAAGGATAATATCCCCTTTGCAACAGGCATCCTGTACACCAACGATGTGGATTATCAGTTAGCCCGCCTGCTAGCCGCCAGGGTGATCACAGAGGAACCTTTTTGCCAGATTACTCAGGAGCATCTCCGGGAAGCAATACAGGTTATGGAAAACTGTAAAAAGGTGATCTGCGCCGATGTTCCCATCGGAGAATGCAACAAAGGGCTGGAGGAACTGATCCGGGCCGCAAAAAAGAGAATGTAAGAGAAGAAAACGAAGAAAGATCCTGATGAAAATCTATTTTCACCGGGATCTTTTGTTGCATTGCATATCAATAATTGGTCCGGTGGACCAATTTTGATTGCTGTTCACGGATAATATCCCGCGAAGTGTTTTTGGTGAGCGAAGGTCACAGAAAACCCGTTTTCGGGTGCCTGTTATGACTTGAGATATAGAGAGAAGATACGGTATAATGTATATACTTAAAGTAACTGTGTGACGTAGAGCAGTTACCATGCAGTCATTAAGCAAGGGCAAAAGTCCTTAGCATTATCAGGAGAGGAATTCTACAAATCAGATGAATGAAAAAACAGAAAAATCAAAAAAATCCGGAATCTGCTCCTTGCCGGGGGGTGTGTAATCACTGCCATAATATGCCGTCATCTTCCAACGAACAGAGAATCAGGCTGGGTAGCTTTTTTTCAACTGACGAGGGCATACTTGTATATCACTTTATATTGTGTCTGGGGAATTTCCCTTCAGCGAAGGATCGTCAACAAAACAGCACGAAGATGCCTGTGTGGCATTGCATCTCTTATGGTTTTCTGGTTTGTTATCCGTACTCTGAAATACAATGTATTTTATGAACCGGTGTTGCGACGTTACAGCTGGTATGGGTATTATGTCCCGCTACTGTCTATTCCCTCCCTCAGCGTGATCGCGGCATTGAAGATGAGAGAAAGTGAAAATCAAAAGAGGCGACAATGGACCGGTATTTTCCTGGTGATCACAGTGGGCGTGATCCTGCTTGTTATGACCAACGATCTTCATCAGCTGGTATTCCGCTTTCCGGCAGAAAAGCCATGGACAGATGATGAGTATTTTTATGGTCCGGGATTTGTGCTTTGTGTGGCATGGATCGCTATCGGTTTTCTTACTATGCTGGGCATATTAATCGCAAAATGCAGAAACCCCGGGAAAAAGAAAATATGGCTTCCCTTTGTGCCATTAGGACTGTTTTTTATCTGGTGCATTGCCAATATTTTCCGTATCCCACATCTGAAGATCATTGCAGGAGATATGGCAGCGGCCTGTTGCCTTTTGATCGCCGCTCTTTTTGAAAGCTGCATCCAATGTGGTCTGATTCTGGTAAATAACCGATACGGAGAATTGTTTCAGGCTTCCAGAGGAATCAATGCACAGATCAGTGACCGGAATCTGAACATCCGTTATACAACCGGTGACGGAATCGAGCTGGATAAAGAAGAGATGAAAGAAGCACTGGAGAATCCGGGATATGAAAAAGAAGGGATCCGTCTGAACAGTATCCCTATCAATGGAGGGTATGCTTTCTGGATCGAAGATATCCGTCAGCATCGAGCTGCTTATGAAAGTCTCTATGAGCTTCGCGAAGAACTGCGGGATCGAAACCAGCTTTTGAAACTGGAATATCAAAAAGAAAAAGAGAGAAAACAGGCAGAAGAAAAGAACCGGCTTTACGATCTGATGCAAAAGCAGACGGCAGAACAATTTCAGCAGATTGCCGGATATGTGGATCAGCTGGAACAGTGTACGGATCGCAGGGAATATCACAGACTTCTGGGGAAAATCCTGATCGTAGGGTCTTATCTGAAAAGAAGGAAGAATCTGACACTTTCCGCACTGGAAGGTAAGAAATTAAAGGAAGAAGAACTGATCCAGAGCCTGCGAGAATCCTGTAGTAATCTGGTCTTTTGTGAGATTCAAGGACAGTATTATATAGAAACCGGCAAAGAAACTTTACCGGCACAACTTGTCTTGAGAGCTTATGATTTCTTTGAGCAGATCGTAGAACTGCTTCTGAAACAGGGCGGCTCTTTTTTCTATCGGTTGACAGAACTGAATGGTGTCCTTCGAATCTCGGTGAACCTGGAGGGTGATTGTCAGACGGAGAGTCTGCAAGAAAAATATCCTTTGTTACATATGGAACAGGAAGAAGAAAAAGAATGGTTTCTGGCTTTGCAACTGTCAGAGAAAGGAGGCGACGATGAAATCCTTTGAAACATCCGGTAGTTTGTCCAGGAAATGATTCTGGTTGCGTTTTTTTCTTCTGATCCTGGTGGAGATCAGGCTGTTGTGTATTCAGCATTTCCAGAAAGCGGAAAGTAGAGGTTATGGCTTGTCAATTTTCTTTTGCTGAGTGTCACCTATGGAATTCTTACGGATCTGCTGAGTGATTATCTGGCTATTTGGGAAGGGAAAAACAAACTTCTACATATTGCAGCCCGTTGGCCTGCAGGAATCCTTTTTTTCCTCATTTTTGCAGATACCGGTTATCTGATTTGTCGTATCCGGCGCGAAGATGAAAAATACAAAAAAGAATTGTCTGTATACTCCATCAAACAGACCCTGGATCATCTGAAGTGCGGAATCTGTTTTTGTGATGGCATCGGACAGATCGTATTATGTAATGAGAAAATGTACCAGTTAGGCTATATGCTTACCGGAGAGAATCTGCAAAGCTATCTGCTTTTAAAAGAAGCACTGGAGGCAAAACAATATTCCAACGGAATCTCAAAAGTAGGGAAAAAGAAAAATCTGTATTATTTTCCGAATGGTACCGTATGGGATTTTCGCCAGGAAAAACTGGAGGATCCCAGTCTGCAGGGTTATATACAGGTGTTGGCATTGGATGTGACTAATCTTTATTTTAACAGTGAGAAGATCCATAAAAGCAATGAAGAACTTATCCGGCTGAATAAAAAAATAAGAAAAATGTACGAACGTATCGATGAACAGATCCGGGAAGAAGAAACTCTGGCTATGAAGATCCGTATCCATGACAGCTTCGGGCGCAGCCTCCTGGCAGTCCGACAACTTCTGGAAGAGGAAGCAGAACCGGAGAAAATGAAAGGGCAGTTAAAGACCATAAGGCAGACGGCACAGATTTTGCTGGGAAATATGGAGGAAGTACAGGACGAGAATAAAGAGTCCATCACAGAAAAGGCAGAAAAACTGGGAATCACTGTATTTGTCACCGGCAACATGCCGGAGAAAGAATATCAGAAGTTATTGATCGACCAGGCTATTATGGAATGTATGACCAACTGTGCAAGGCACGCCGGTGGAACCAGGGTGTTTGTAAAGATCACAAACAATAAAGTGCTTTGTAAGGTACAGATCACCAACAATGGAAAGAAACCCGCAGAAGGATCCCAGGAGGGCGGAGGACTGACATCTCTTAGAAAAACAGTGGAGCGGGAAGGAGGAAAGATGCAGGTGATCTTTTCGCCTGAGTTTGAACTGATTCTGTTACTGTCTCATGAAAAAGACAGAGAGATCAAAAGTTCAGAGGAAGTACCTGTGAAGATACTGAACAGTTAAAAGAAGAATAAAAAGGGAAGTGATGAAAAATGAAAATACGAGTGTTACTTGTGGAAGACCAGAAGATAATGCAGAAGTATTTCGCCAGCATGGTGCAGGGGGATGAAAGATTCTTGTTGGTGGACGTTCTGAACGACGGAGAAAAGGCTGTTTCTTACTGTAATCATACGGTGGTGGACCTTGTCCTGATGGACGTCCAGACCTTCCAGAACCATGACGGATTGCTGGCTGCAGAAACTATCAAAAAACAACATCCGGCAGTGAAGATCATCGTGATCACATCTCTGGTGGATCCGGAGATCCTTACACGGGCAAAAGAGAAGGGCGCAGACAGTCTGTGGTATAAGGATCACGGACAGGAAGAAATTATGGAGGTAGATCGACCGGACTCTGGAGGGGAAACATGTCTTTCCAGACAAGGCGCCGGCCGTGGAACTGAAGTGGATGAAAAGCGATGAGATCAGTCCCCGGCAGCTGGAGATGCTGAGACTGTATATCAAAGGCTATTCCTATTCGGAGATTGGGAAACAGATGAACTGTTCGGCGGCAGGAGTTCGATGGAATTTTCAGGATATGATAGCAAAAGCCGGCTATTCCTGTAAGGAAGAATTACTGGCCGCAGTGCTGGAAAGTAAGCTGGTCGTAAGCACATTGAAAGATTGGCAGACATTATAAAATATCAAGAAGTATTTCATTTGCTATCACAAGTGTTAGTGACTGACAATAAGATATCTGTAATAATAATATTACAAAAAAGGAAAAGATGTAATTGTCAGTAGCCACTGTTTTGCAAGGTGTTTTGGTATGACTATGCCAGGATCCCGAGATATACAAGCCAAAATGCGTCACCGAAGGTGATTTTACATGCATTTTGGCACGTAACTGTGAAGGTACTGAACAGTTACGAAAAACTATGTATAAAGAAGGGAGAAAATCGTATGGGACTTATAAAAGCAGCTATGGGCGCAGCAGGCGGCGTAATGGCAGATCAGTGGAAGGAGTTTTTCTACTGCGACTCCATGGATAAAGATGTAATGGTTAAAAAGGGACAGAAACGTGTTTCAGGAAGATCCTCCAACACAAAAGGCAGCGATAACATTATTACAAACGGAAGTGGAATCGCTGTTGCAGACGGTCAGTGTATGATTATCGTAGAACAGGGTAAAATTGTTGAAGTTTGTGCAGAACCGGGACAGTTTACCTTTGATTCTTCCACAGAGCCATCTATTTTTACCGGCAGTCTTGGATCAAGTATCGAAGCAACCTTCGCAACCATCGGAAAACGATTCACCTATGGCGGAGATACCGGAAAAGATCAGAGAGTATATTATTTCAATACAAAAGAGCTGATCGATAACAAGTTCGGAACACCGAATCCGATTCCGTTCCGTGTAGTAGATTCCAAGATCGGACTGGATGTGGACGTGGCAGTACGTTGCTCCGGTGTATATTCTTACCGTATCGCGGATCCGCTTCTGTTCTACAGCAACGTATGTGGAAATGTAGAGGATGAGTATAGAAGAGAAGAGCTGGAAAGTCAGCTGAAAACAGAATTTATCAGTGCACTTCAGCCGGCATTTGGAAAATTATCTGATCTGGAATTACGTCCGAATCAGATTGTCACTCATAATACAGAACTGGAAAATGCCATGAATGAATCTCTGTCCGCCAAGTGGGGACAGCTTCGTGGTCTGCAGGTAGTAAGTATCGCTCTGGGTTCCGTAACTTTACCGGAAGAAGATGCGGAGATGATCAAACAGGCACAGCGTACCGCGATCATGAGAGATCCTACCATGGCAGCAGCTACTATGGTTGGAGCACAGGCAGACGCCATGAAAGCAGCAGCATCCAATGAAGCAGGTGCAATGACAGGGTTTATGGGAATGGGCATGGCCATGAACGCAGGAGGCGGCGGTATGAATCCGCAGAATCTGTTCGCTATGGGTCAGCAGCAGGAAGAAGCCAGACGTCAGGAAGAAGCACAGAAAAAAGCCCAGGAAGAAGAGATCCGCAGACAGGTAGAAGAAAGACTCCGTGCAGAAGCAGCGCAGCAGCAGGCAGCAGCAGCTACAGCACCGGTAACAACACCCGAAGCAGACACCTGGACCTGCAGCTGTGGAAATGTAGTAAGCGGAAAGTTCTGTCCGGAATGTGGTTCCAAGAAACCGGAACCAAAACCTGTAGAAGGATGGAAATGTGCATGTGGCAATATTGCCACAGGAAAATTCTGTCCGGAATGCGGAGCACCGAAGCCGGCAGAAGAAAAACCAGCAGAACCGGAAGGATGGACCTGTTCTTGCGGAACTGTCAATCAGGGCAAATTCTGTATGAACTGTGGAGCAAAGAAACCGGCGGATGCACCGTTATATCGCTGTGATAAATGTGGATGGACTCCGGAAGATCCGAAAAATCCACCGCGTTTTTGTCCGGAATGCGGAGATCCTTTTAACGAATCTGATATTCAGTAATCCGGAAGGGAGGAAGAGGTATGGGTTTATTTGATAAAAAAGTATGTGATATTTGTGGTGAGAAGATTGGTCTGTTAGGAAACAGAAAACTGGATGACGGCAATCTGTGTAAGGATTGTGCAAAAAAACTGTCTCCCTGGTTTGAGGAGCGTCGCCACAGTACAGTAGAAGATATTAAGAAACAGCTGGCATACAGAGAACAGAACAAAGAGGCAGTTCGTAATTTCCGTGTGACCAGAGATCTGAAAGCAGACAATAATTACCATGTATTTATTGATGATAACCATCAGAAATTTGCGATTGGCACCAAGATGGATGTAGAGACCAATCCGGATATTCTGGATCTTTCTCAGGTTACAAGCTGTCGCATGGATGTGGAACAGGATCGTACAGAAGAACAGTATCGGGATCAGAATGGCGAGATGAGAGATTATGTGCCTCCAAGATACAAATATTCTTACAAATATAAAATGATGATCGGTATCAACAGCCCCTGGTTTGACGATATGGATTTCCAGTTACATAATTTCGACATCGATGCAAATGACCGTGGAAAGATCATGGCAGTAGAGCAGATCGGTAATCAGATCATCGCAGCACTCTCCGGCGGCAATATGGCAGGCAACATGAACACTGGAATGTACGGTCAGCAGACGGGAATGATGGGAAATACCCCAATGCACGGCAATCAGCAGGCCAGGAATGATGAATCGAGGGCGCATATGGCCAAGCAGGGCAATATGAATGCCGCTATATATGGCCAGCAGGCAGGAATGATGAACCAGGGAGCATACGGCCAGCAGCCGGGAATGATGAATCAGGGAGCGTACGGCCAGCAGCCGGGCATGATGAACCAGGGAGCATACGGCCAGCAGCCGGGTATGATGAATCAGGGCATGTATAGCCAGCAGCCGGGCATGATGAACCAGGGAATGTACGGCCAGCAGCCAGGAATGATGAATCAGGGCAACTATGATCCGCGAGCAGGTGTTCCAAATCAGGATTACAGCCAGCCTGTACAGGGAAATCCTGCAGCAGCCGGTGGTGCCTGGGTATGCAGCTGTGGCGCATCCAACACAGGAAGATTCTGCGAATTCTGTGGACAGCCAAAACCAAATCAGTAATCTAAGCCGGTGTGTCTGTCCGCATAATATGCGGTCGACATTATACAAAAATATCTGAGCTACTGTCCCCGGAAAACTTTTTCGGGGACAGAGCATAAAAAGGAGGGAGAGGGTGAGCTATGGCAGATATGATGGAGTACAAATGCCCTTCTTGTGGCGGAGCCATGGAGTTTGACAGTACGACTCAGAAAATGAAATGTCCCTACTGTGATACGGAAATGGAAGTAGCCCAGTATCAGCAGATGCAGGAGAAAGCCGAAGGAAATGCCGGTGGCAATCAGGGTGGCGATGCCGGAGGAAACAATGAAAACTGGTCTGATATGGGCAACAATCAATGGATGGAAGGCGAGACAGACGGAATCAGGGTCTATGTCTGTCAGTCCTGTGGAGGAGAGATCGTTGCAGATGCCAATACCGGCGCAACAAGCTGTCCGTTCTGTGGAAACAGGGTTGTCATGAAAGGACAGTTTGCCGGAGATCTGAAACCAGATTATATCATTCCGTTTAAGAAAGATAAAAAAGCGGCAAAGGCAGCTTATTTCAACCATCTGAAAGGGAAAAAATACCTTCCAAAGGTATTTAAAAAAGAAAATCATGTGGATGAGATGAAAGGTGTCTATGTTCCTTTCTGGATCTTTGATGTAGATGCGGATGGAAGTGTCGCATATAACGGTGAGCGTATCACTAAGTGGAGAAATGGAGACACAGAGTACACAAAAACCGAAATGTATTCCATGCAGCGTGGAGGAAATCTGAGTTTCGCCCGCGTTCCGGCAGACGGATCCAGGAAAATGGATGATGCTTTGATGGAATCCATAGAGCCTTTTGAATTCCGCGAGGCGGTTCCTTTTCAGGCGGCTTACCTTGCGGGATATATGGCAGATCGATACGATATGGACATGGAAGAACGTATGGAACGTGCCAGGGAGCGAGTGAAAAAAGCTACAGAAGATGCATTTCGAAAGACCCTGCCTCATATGGACCGTGTGACGGTGGCCAGCAGTAATGTAAATGTATGCAATGCCAGATACTGGTATGTACTGTATCCGGTATGGATCCTGAACACTACCTGGAATGGTGAAAAATTTACCTTCGCCATGAATGGACAGAGCGGAAAACTGGTAGGCAACCTGCCGATGGACAAAAAGAAGTTCTGGATCGGCGTATCGGTTCGCGGCGGTATCATCGGACTTGTGATCTATTTGTTACTTTGGATCATTGCACTGATGTAAGAAGGAGGGTGAGAATATGAAGCACAAATTAAAAATTACGATACTCTCCATTTTATTCGGATTGCTCTTCGGCATACCTGTATATGCAGACAGTAATACCTATATCATTGATCAGAGCGATGTGTTGGGGGAATATATTTCGACGCTGAACGAAAAAGCAGAAACAATATCGGAAGAAGCGGGACTTCGCATTACCTGTATGATCACTAACACCACGGAGGGCATGGGAACTCCGGCGGTATCTGAGCAGGTGTACAAGGGACTGTTTGCCGATGATCCGGGCTTTATGCTGATCTACAGTATCGATGATCAGGAATGGTTTATCTACAGCTCAGGAATGGAGTCAGCTCCACTGACGGAGGAACAGGAAAATGAACTCTGGAACGAATTTGCCATTCAGGATTATTATGTGGATTGTGTAGATGCTTATCTGGATGCGGCAGCTGCTATCTGCAGCGTGGATTCTCAGGGAGTGGCAGAACCGGCTGCTGCAGACAGCCAGGGCGATGACCAGACGGCAGGTGCCGATACTTCGGAAACTACAGAAGCTTCCGGTTCGAACACTCAGGAAGCCGGCAGCGCGATTCCGCAAGAAAGACAGCTTCCGCTGCTTGTGGATGATGCAGGTCTGCTGACTGAGGAAGAAGCAGATGCCCTGCTGGATAAACTGGAGGAAATCAGTGAAAGACAGGAATGTGAAGTGGCAGTAGTCACCGTGGATTCCCTGGAAGGAAAGACTTCACAGGATTATGCAGACGATTTCTATGATTATAACGGCTACGGATACGGAAAAAACGATGACGGTATCCTGTTGCTGATCAGTATGGAAGACAGAGACTATGCTATCACTACTTATGGTTTTGGTATCACAGCATTTACCGATGCAGGTCTGCAATATGTGGTAAATGATTTCAAACCTGCATTAAGTGGCGGAAGGTATGGAGATGCCTTCAACGACTTTGCAGACTGCTGTGATAAGTTCCTCACCCAGGCCCATACGGGAGAACCATATGATGGGGATAATATGCCAAAAGGGACAGTCCATCCCGTATATATCCCCATCTCCCTTTTATTTGGTTTCCTGATTTCTTTACTGATAGGAAGATCGAAGAGTGCAAAACTGAAAAGTGTACGGAAAAAAGAATCAGCAGCGGATTACCAGGTGGCAGGAAGTATGCGCCTGTATCAGAATTCGGATGTGCTGGTTGCATCCAACGTGACATCCAGAGTGGTATCCAGCTCCAGCGGAAGTTCATCCGGCGGAAGCTCCACACACACAAGCTCTTCCGGAAGAAGCCACGGAGGAACATCCGGAAAGTTCTGATGGATGGAAACAATCGACAGCCAATATGAAAAAGGAAAAAGACGAATCATACATTTCCAGTAGATTCGTCTTTTTCGTGCATGCAGATTGCGGGAATGATTTTTCAGACACGCTCTAAAGTACGTACATCTGGATAAACATTTGGTGTGTATGATAATACAGGCATTTACCAATGGATCATTGGGAAAGCTGTAAGAGAAAAAGTAGCAGAGAAATGCACAGAGCGTTTGACAGTAATGCCGGGAAAGGGTAGAATAAAATAATGTGCGGTTGAAAGAATAGTACTTCACAAACATGGAAGAAATGGAGAAAAAATTATGGCATATTATCTCGTAGATTATGAAAATGTAAAAGCTGACGGAATGTACGGGGTGGATCAGCTTGGCAAGAAGGATTGTGTGTGTATTTTCTACAGTGAAAACGCATCCACACTTACCTTCGGTCTTCACGAAAAACTGAATCAGACAAAAGGAAAGATCGTATTACAAAAAGTTGAAGTCGGTGTGAAAAATGCATTGGATTTTCAATTGTCCACATATCTGGGATATCTGATCAGTGAAAAATGAAGGTAAAAACGAGACATATTATATTGTGTCTGAGGATAAAGGTCTTGCGATTACTGACAAGGTTACTGGGCAGAACGTGGAGAAAATGTGAAGACTGCGTCAGATATTGCAACAGCAAAGGAAGATCTGGAAGAGGAAAAACCTTCAAAAAC
>ENA-OPYX01001486-OPYX01001486.1-human-gut-metagenome-genome-assembly--contig:-NODE-1486-length-12268-cov-3.782143_pt1 | contig 12268 bp, 8 predicted proteins | sample MGYA00242639_ERZ504486 | MGnify/ENA primary metagenome ERZ504486 (study PRJEB26092, sample SAMD00036296) | human gut metagenome | host: Homo sapiens | study: EMG produced TPA metagenomics assembly of... | reverse complement strand
GTGGTGGGAGCCAATCCCCCATCTGATATAGCCTCCGGCAGGATTACAGAGGTGCGCAGTTGAAGTATGTCATGCAATTGCATGACGCGCACCTCGCAACAAGAATGCCGGAGCATTCTTGAATTTGGATAAAATGCTATATCTTATCAATAAAGTCAGGAATGATTAAAGGAGTGCTATGATAAAGGGTATGAGTATGACTTGGGAGCAGGCACAGGCAGAAATTGACCTGTTCAGAAAAATATTTGAAGAAGTACGTCTGCTGAGTGCAGAGGAAGTTGGCAGCAACGAGGCAATTGAGTCAGAGGAAGAAAAACTGACGCAGATGTGTCAATGCAAATCCTGTTCCGAACAGGCGCGCAGTGAACACGGATGTATCGCAGCAAAGGTGCTTGTGGAAAAGAATCAGAAAACCAAACTGGAATATATCGGAAGTGATCTGTATGAGATCGTTGCCCGGTATGTGGAAATTGACGGCAAACCATATGTAATGGAGATGGCGCATCAGGTGGAGGAAGAATTGATCATTGAACGGGAAGGAATCGACCTGTCCGGAAATGTCAAGGATTCTCTGTTTGACAAGCTGTATATTGATGCGCTTTCGGGTGCTTACAATCGACGGTATTTTGAAGATTGTGTGCGAAATAAGATTGTCAATGCCGGCATTGCCATGTTGGATCTGGATGATTTTAAAGTGAGCAACGACACATACGGACATGATCTGGGTGATCGTTTACTTCATCTGGTTTCTTACACTATTATGGGTCTGATTCGTAAGACGGATGCGCTGATTCGTTACGGCGGAGATGAATTTTTACTGGTCATGCCAAATGTCTCAGAAGAAGATTTTGAGAAAAAATTGGAAGAAATTCAGTATCAGATTCATATGATACAGATTCCGGACAGCAGAGGTGTCTTTCTGTCCGTCAGTATCGGTGCTGTGATTGCAAGAAAACAGACCGTGGAAAAAGCAATGTCCCGGGCAGATAAGGTGATGTACATTGCAAAGAAACAGAAAAATTCCATTGTGACTGAGTGGGATAGAGATCGTCATCCCACGGACTGGAAGAAGCATTACAGTGACGGTACAAAGCAGAAAATTCTGATTGTGGACGATTCGGAAATGAACCGTGCGATTCTCTATGAAATGTTGCATGACGATTTTGAAATTCTGGAAGCAGAAAGCGGGGAGCTGTGTATCGATATGATGAAACAGTATGGCAGAGATATTTCTCTGTTGCTGCTGGATATTGTCATGCCGGGAATGGACGGCTTTGCGGTGTTAGAGCAGATGAACCACCAAAAATGGATCGAAGATACACCGGTTATTATGATCTCCAGTGAAAATTCTGCAGCATATATCAGAAAAGCCTATGACATGGGCGTTTCTGACTTTATCAATCGACCGTTTGATGCCAATGTAGTTATCCGACGTGTATACAATACCATTAAATTATATGCAAAACAGCGCCGTCTGACCACGATCCTGACAGAACAGATCAAGGCGAAGGAGCAGAGCCGCAAGATCATGGTGGCAATTTTGAGCCATATCGTAGAGTTTCGTAATGGAGAGAGTGGTCTACATGTACAGCATATCAATGTGCTGGTAAAAATGTTGTTGGAGCGTTTGCGGCAAGTGACCGATAAGTATCATATTTCCTGGTTAGAGCAGGATATCATTGTGATGGCATCGTCGCTGCATGATATTGGAAAAATCGGTATCGACGATAAAATTTTGAATAAAAGAGGCAAACTGACTGCGGAAGAATTTGAGATCATGAAGACACATACGCTGATTGGTGCGTCCATTCTGGAAGATCTGGAATGGTATCAGGAGGAACCGTTGGTGAAAATGGCATATTCGATCTGTCGCTGGCATCATGAACGCTATGACGGCAAAGGATATCCGGATGGTCTGAAGGGAGAGGAGATTCCGATTGCTGCTCAGGTGGTTTCCCTGGCAGATGTGTACGATGCGCTTGTGAGCAAACGTGTATACAAGGAAGGTTATTCCCATGAAAAGACAATAGAGATGATCCTGAATGGAGAGTGTGGTAATTTTAATCCGATACTGATTGAGTGTCTGAAGGATATACAGTCAGATATACCTGACGAAGTCTATCGGGGGGGGGTAAAATCCTGCTAGGTGCATGATTATCGGAAAGAAATATTGAGAAAGTCAAATTTGGAGAAAAAGAACTGTCTGCGTATGAAAAACATGCGCTGGCAAGCTTTTATCATAAAATGGTTACATTGTGTTATGAAAGCAGTAACCGGTGGTGGAAATTAATGATGCGTTATTATTATTGTTTTGAATTGTCAGGGGGACATGAGTTGTGGTAACTGGAATCGCAGGTGTACTGACCGTGATCGGCGAACATTTCTGGCTGGTTGTGATCGCATGTATTGAAGTGGCAGTGGCATTTATTTTGCTTGGAACTGCTTACAAACGAAAAAAATACAGAAATGACCGGTCAGGCGGAGCGCAGATCGAAGGTGTGGAGCGAGACTTTTTAGAAGCCTGCAATGACTGGAGAAATGAGGCGTGCATTATGGTTCGCCGGGAGGATCTCCTGCCGGTTTATGCTACAGACAGTTTTTATGACATGCTTGGTCTGAATCTGCGGATGCTGCAGGAGGATATTCGAAATATCGGACTTAATATGGCAGATCCGGAGGATGAGAAAAGGCTCTGGAAAAAGTATGAACAGTGGGATGGCAAAGAACCGTTGGAAGAATCGGTCAAATGGAATACCGGAAAATGGCTGCTGCTTGGATTTCGACGGACAGAGGATGGTGTCTATGATCTGATGTCTGTGTATGAAATCACACAGTTACATGAGAAGATTCTGCAATACGAAGATCGTCTGGATGCAGCAGAAGAAGCAAGTCAGTCCAAGACAAGTTTCCTGTACCGGATGTCCCATGAGATCCGTACCCCGATGAATGGTATCATGGGTATGCTCCGGCTGGCAAAAGAGAAAATGGAACCACAGGCTCCGCCTATGCAGTATCTGGACAAGACCGAAGAACTGGCAGGACATTTGCTGGCACTGATCAATGACATTCTGGATATGTCACGTATTGAGGCAGGCAAGGTAGAGCTGGAGCACAAACCGTTCAGTTTGAATCGTATGCGTGAGCGCCTGTACGATATGTTTGCCAAGAACCTGGAAGCAAGAAATATCCGTTATGCGGTTAATTTTGAAGATATTACAGTGGATTATGTGGTTGGTGATGAACTGCGTCTGGATCAGGTGATCATCAACTTCCTTTCCAATGCCGTAAAATTCACCTCCGAAGGTGAGATCATCGTCACCTTCCGTCAGATGATGATCCAGGAACAGACACTGGATCTGATGATCAGCGTGCGTGATACCGGTATTGGTATGGATCCAAGTTATGTACAGCGTATTTTCCGCCCGTTTGATCAGGAACATTCTGACACGGTGAAGAAATACGGTGGAACCGGTCTGGGTATGGCGATCACTGACCAGATCGTAAAACTGATGGGTGGTGAGATCGTCATTCATACGGCACCGGGAAAAGGAACCGATTTTTCTGTGTTTCTGCACTTACCGATCGCAGATGAAGCAAGTATTCAGGAAGCTGCAAAAATCGAGGAGCGTCAGGAGGAAGAAGTATCCGGAGAATCTGTATTCTATGGAAGACGGATTCTGCTGGCAGAGGATAATGAGATCAATGCCATGGTTGCAGAGGAAATCCTTGGCGGTTTCGGCGCGCAGGTGGATGTGGCAGAAAATGGTCAACTTGCGGTACAGATGTTTGAAGAAAAACCAGAAAATTACTATGATTTCATATTAATGGATATACAGATGCCGGTTATGGACGGAAGGGAAGCAACAGAAACAATCCGTCAGCTGAATCGTCCGGATGCGCAGACCGTATTGATCTTTGGTCTGTCTGCAGATGCGTTTGTGGAGGATGAGCGTAAATCAATTGCATGTGGCATGAATGGTCACTATGCAAAACCGATTGATTTTGAAGCATTACAGCGAAATATCGGCAGTTTTTTGAATGTTCAGAAAAAATAAATGAGTGATAAAAAATAGACAAGCGACAGAGAAAAAGGAAGTTACATCAGCTGGGAGATGACTCCCACCTCTATAGGTGGTGAGAAACAAGCTAGTATCAGTGGTGGGAGCCAATCCCCCATCTGATATAGCCTCCGGCAGGATTACAGAGGTGCGCAGTTGAAGTATGTCATGCAATTGCATGACGCGCACCTCGCAACAAGAATGCCGGAGCATTCTTGAAAGATTATGCGCAAGAGAAAAGCGGGTATAATAGATGAAAAATAGAAATAAAAAAGTGGGTGTGGCGATCGCTGCTGCTTCTGTGATCACGGCAGGTGCGGTAACGGTGGCAGTTGCCTACCAGAGCGGGGTGAATTTTCAACCAAAAGATTCCAACCGTAAGCTTCAGAATAATCAGGTCGTTTTTTCCGATAACAAGGATCAGGTAGAGCATACCGAGGATGATAACGGCGATAACAGTGAACTCTGGGAAAAAAATCAGAATGATCAGCAGGACAACAATCAGGAAAATGCAAACCAGTCGGACTATCTCTTCCAGAAAGATCTGCAGAATGGTCGTGCGACAGCTGTAACCGTTGGCGTGAACAGTGGCGATGCCAGTGGAAATAACGATCAGTTCACCGGTACACAGAATGGAACTGGCAGTCAGAATGGCGGGGTCTATAATCTGACGGATGATACTTCCAATGCAGATATCATTATCAACGGCAACGGAACCGGGCAGATCACGGATCCGAATGGAAATGGTGCCAGTAATGGCAGTGGAAATAGCCAGAACAGCACGAATGGAAATGGGAGCAGCAATAATTCCGGCTCTGATACAAATAAAACACCGTCCACAGATGACAAAAATAATGGGAATAACAATTCCAACAACAATAACGGTGGTTCTGATAACAAAAGACCGTCTGCAACCGCGAAAGATCCCGAAGTAAAGAAAGAATGGAATAACCGGGTAGATGGTGTTATTGATCATCCATATCCGGATGATGGCATCTCAGATGTTACCGAAGATGAAGATGGTGACTATGCAGGTGTGGTAATCTGTCAGCGTTGGGATGCGGATGCCGTTTATATGTATAAAGGACAGACGATTGATCAGACGCTGATATATAATTCGCTGGATACGTTCGTATATTCCAATGACCGGGAAAATCGCTATGTCTGGGGAGAAAGTGCTCTGAATCAGTTTATCCGGATTGATGCGGTATCTTTTGATGGCGGTACAACCTGGAAAGATCAATTTCCACTGACGATTCCGACCACGGTGACGGATGATACCATGATTATCAAGGTGTCTTATCGACTGACCAAAAATAAACCATGGGTAGAGCGTCAGGTGCCGTATGGTTTAAAAGCAAATCGTATCTTTGTACTTTCCAAAGAAATTCAGGAAGAAAATTCTGTGATCGATACAGATACGATTCTGAATTATGATCAAAATCCGGAGGTAGGCTCCATTGTGAATCTGTATCGGTTTCAGTGGGACTATCTGGGAACCGAACCGTTAACAACATTGTTCCCTGGATGGATGGAAGATGGAAAACTGGTTTCGTGGTTATATACTTCCACAGAGGGACGACATATCCTTGAACCGGCAGAGAACGTACCACTCAGCAGTGAATATACAGTTCAGCTTAATGTGTTCTGGATGACAGATGACGGGAAAATTGATCCATCTGGAAACAGTCTGACTTATTTGCAGACACTGACAGGTATTTCAAATAAAGCTGTTAAACGAATGAAGGATGGTACGATTCTTGACCGAATGCAATATGATGAATTGACTGTGCCGGAATATATTCAGGCAGTGTCGATTGACGAATCCACAGATCTGGATGTTGACTATTTGAAAATCCCGGATACGGTAATATATCTTGCTGACAGCAGTAAAGGATTACATGTCAACCGTGGCTATCTGGTAGATGAGGATAATCCGGTTTATCAGTCCACAGACGAGGGTGTGTTGCTGAACAAAGAAGCTACGGAAATCCTTGGAATTCCTTACAAATTAAAGAAACTGACAATTCCTGCGGCGATTACCAATATAAACCTGAATGCAGATAATCAGATATCCGAGATTCATATTGAGGCAGAGACGCTGGATGGTGTACCGTCACTCAGTTATGAAAATATTAATCACTGTAAACTGGTAGTACCGGAGTCTTATATGGAGGAGTTTCTGGAGGAGAATAATGCAAATATCCGCTATGGAACCGAAAACAGTGTGGCATCTGCGGATGATCCGTCCGTTACATACACGATGAAAAGTGGTGTTGTTATAAGCAGTAAAGGTGAAATACGCAGAATCGTTTCAAAAAATAATACATCCGTTACATTGCCAAATACTGCAAAACAGATTGAAAAAGATGCTTTTTCCAAAGGAACAGGTATTGAGACACTGATTTTGCCTAAAAATGGAACAACACTTCATCTGGAAGACGGATGCTTAAATGACAGTGATGTAACTGCTATCTGGTGTTATTCCAAGAAGCAGTATGATACAGTAAAAGAAGAACTGGCTGATTCCGGAACGGATAAGGATGTTTCCGTAGAACTGCTACAGAAATCAGCAGAGGGTTACTATTACAGAATATCAGATGCGGGCATTATGCTGATGAGTGTGCCGGAGAATCTTACCTCTTTTGATTGGTACAATGACAGCAGAGGATGGAACTTCGCTTGAAATCAATGCCATTGCAGAGCAGGCCTTTTCTGACTGTCAGGATCTGGAATGGGTAACACTTCCGGAAAGTATCAAGAAGATTGGTTACAAAGCTTTTGAAGACTGTATCGGGCTGCAGGGAATTTTGATCAATTCTACCGATACGATCACAATTGGAAATGAGGCGTTTTGCGGATGTGACAGTCTGCGATTTGTGGCATCCAATGCGATGGAAGGCATCATGGAAGATGATTACGCGCCGCTGATTTCTGACAGTTATTCGATTAATACCGGACTGTATTATTTTTATACGCCGACGGATTCTACCGGTTACTTTGACGGGCATCTTTCTTTTACGGCAGCATCAGGGGTAGCCTCTTATGGTCTGGTGGATATTGGTGGAGATGCCAGAATGTTATATGGTTTGGATAGTAATGGATCTCCATGGATTGGCCTGCGGTCAGGCGGAGAAGTGTCAGATCAGGTGACATTGCCGGAGAGCACCACGGAGCTGTTTCACTATGCGCTGGCGGATACGAAAAGTCCATCCGGAAGTTATTCTGTAAACTGGGATGATATGTTGGGACTGCACTGGCTGGATCCGGGTGCATTCCGCAATTCAGATCTGGGTGGAAGTATCACTTTGTCAGGAACCTTTTTCTGTCTGGATAACGATGCATTTACCAGTTGTAATTCCATTACAGATTTTACGGTAGATGCCAGTGTTTATCTGGGAGAGGGTGTATTTCAAGATTGTAAAAATATGACAAACGTGTCGCTTGGTGAGTTCCTTGACAATTCCGCAGTTTATTTCGGATTATTTACCGGATGTGACAGTCTGCGGGATATATACTTTAACAGCGAATCAGCCCCGAAGCTTGATGCTTTATGGAACGAGGGAATATCAGTTTAATTATGGCTGGACAAGAGGAAGAAGAACTGGAAAAATTACGGATTCATGTGCCGGAGAGTTCAAAGGAAATGTATATACGTGACTGGCGCTATGCTTTTGCCGGTTATATTGATTATCCGAATAAGTCTGCATACGATCGAATGTGGGAAGATATTCGATGGCAGCATATAAACTGGGATACCTGGGAGTTCCCGTCAGATGAAGAAGTAGATGCTTATGTGGCAGAACATTGCTGAAAGCAGAGACCGTGCACGAAAAGCATTAGGAATGGAGGAGGTATCCAGATTATCAGAATGGTATGAGTATACGGTTGACAGCTATGGATTTGTCACATTGACCGGAGTGCCGTCATATTGTACGGAAGCAACGCTGGATGCAGAAACAATCGGACTGGCATCCGGAGGATATCTGGATAATATTGGAACGGGTGCTTTTTCCAAGGCGAAAAATCTGCAGAAAGTAGTAATTCCAAATGGTCTGTCTGCTATTTACAGCAATGCCTTTGCCGGTGTGGAGAGCGACAGCGTTACGCTGGTATTTGAAGGCTGGGCGCCGAATTTGTTCCGAAGCGATGATGATATCCTTAATGGAGTGCCGTTCTCCTTTGGAATCGATGACAGCCGCATTCATATTCAGGTACCGGAAGGCTGGGAAGACTTTTATATTAGTATGTGGGAGTACATTTTTGCCGGCTATGATACTGCGGAAGATATGTGGGCAGGAGTTGAGGCAGATCTGGCAGAACAGAATGGTACAGAACCGACGAATGAGGAGATTTTGACAGAAGTGAACAAGCGTCTGGTAGTATCCCATAACCGTATCCGTGCCATGATGGGACTGGACCCGGAGCAGGTAGAAGACAATACTTCGGATGGCTCCGGAGAGACAACGGATACTGATCCAGATGGTACGACGGAAGGAACCACAGAGGAAAATACCAATACGGATGTTTCTGGCAATACAGTTTATGAAAATTCCAATATATGGATGGTAAATACAGGAATCGGAAATCTGGATACCGCCGCTTCTGAAAATACAGATGCGGACCGTACAGATTCCGACCATGAAGATGCAGACAGTGCAGAGTCAGAAGATACATCTGCAGACAAGGATAAGAAAAAGAGTGAGGATGCAGATGTAGCGACAAAAGATACAGATGCGGCGATCCCGGAACAGGAGGATACACAGGAATGATCGTGGAACAGTCAAAACAGATCGTAGAAGAGATCAGTAAGGCTTTTATCGGTAAAACAGAGATCATTGAAAAAGTACTTATGACAATCTATGCAGGAGGACATGTACTGCTGGAGGATGCTCCGGGTGTCGGAAAGACAACACTGGCACTGGCATTTTCCAAAGTGCTTGGACTCAGCAATAAACGTATTCAGTTTACAACAGATACACTGCCGTCAGATATTACCGGTTTTACGATGTTTAACCGTCAGACGAATGAATTTGAATACCGGGAAGGAGCTGCAAACTGTCAGCTTCTTCTGGCAGATGAGATCAACCGTACTTCACCGAAGACGCAGTCAGCGCTTCTGGAGGTTATGGAAGAAAATACCATCAGTATCGATGGTGAGACACATGTGCTGCCACTGCCGTTTATCTGTATCGCAACACAGAACCCGTTGGGATTCTCCGGAACACAGCCGTTGCCGGAGTCACAGTTAGACCGTTTTATGGTATGTCTGTCCATCGGTTATCCGACGCTTGAGAGCCAGATGCAGATCATTACCGCGCAGCGTTATCACAATCCGCTGCTGGATATCAAACCGGTGACAAATGCACAGAACGTACTGGAAGTGCAGAACTATCTGTCTTCTGTAGAGATAAAAGACAGCGTACTGCGTTATGCGATCCGTCTGTGTGAGGAGACCAGACGTCATCCGCTGATCGAACTTGGTATCTCTCCGCGTGGTGTTTCTGCACTTGTTAAAATGGCGCGGGCAAATGCGCTGATCCGGGAGCGTAATTATGTGATTCCGGAAGATGTACAGAGTGTATTCTGTGATGTATGTGCACACCGTCTGGTGTTGCGTCCACAGGCGCAGGTAGAAGGCGTTCAGGCAAAAGATATTCTGGGAGAAATTCTGCTGAAACTCAGACCTGGAACAGAGGAGTAAAGGATATGAACAAAAACAGGATCGGCTATCTTGTCCTGATGGCGTGTCTGGCAGTGCTTGTTTTCTTATTTAGTAATCGGTTCCTGTTATTTCTGCTGATCATGATGGTGGTGCTTGCCGTGCTGATGGCTGTATTGAGCCGTGTAGATGCCAGAAATATGATGGTGGATATGGAAATTGTTTCCGGAACACAGGAAGGAAAAGACCTGAAAGTAAAGGTAAAGATGTATTCCAGATTCCCTCTGTATGCAGCACGTAGTATTCTGATGGGCGTGGATATTGAAAATACCATGTTTTGCAGTACAGAACGCAAATATTATTTCATGTATTTGTCCGGTAAATCCAGGGAAGTGGAGCTGACCATTCCGGCGCAGCGCTGTGGGGAAGTGAAGATACAGTGTGCAGAAATTTTACTGCAGGATCTGTTAAAATTATTTCGAGGAAAATTCGTCCCTTTGAGACGGTACAGACCATCGTATACCCGCGTTCCGTGAACGTGCATGTGGAAATGTCCCGGGCAACCATTGGAGCACCCCGTGAAGAAGGGCGCATGCAGAACCGGAAAGGAAATGATCCAAGTGAGATGTTTGATATCCGGGAATATGTGCCGGGAGACGATATCCGTTCGGTACACTGGAAGCTTTCCAGCAAGACAGAGAATCTCATTTTGCGGGAAGCCAGCGATCCGTCTCATTACAATATGGTACTTTTACCGGATTTGGGACGTAAAGTTATGAATATAGAAGCAGCAGACGAACATGGAGAACCGCAGGAAAATCCTGTAGAAGAAATCAATACAGCTGTAGCATTTGGTACTGCGATCGGAGAACAGTTATTGCGGCTTGGATGTGCATTCTGTATGGCGGTTCCGGGTAAAAATGGTCTGCAGCTTTGTGAAGTGCGGGATCGACGGGATCTGCAGCGGATGCTGATGTTGTGGATGAGCAGTCCGATTCCAGAGTACAGTGGACAGGCGCTGCAATATTTTATCACAGAGCATCTGGAAGAATATTTTACACGGTTACTGATCCTGTCTGCAGGCGTATATCAGCAAAATCTGAATACGTTAAGTGGCCAGATTGGAACCACCGTGGTCAGTGCCAGAGCAGATCTGGATACAGTGATCAGCAGCGTGAGTGGAAGCTGTGAAATGATCGATATACCGGTAGATAAGACAGAAGAAATGTACCGGATTATTTGTTAAGGATAATAGATTACTATGAAACGTACGAAAAAACAGTTTACCGTTGATCGGATTGTACCGGATAGTGAGGGAAAATTACATATTAAAGTAGGAATCCACCTTCTTTTGAGCCTCTGTCTGTGCCTTGGCAGTCTGAGTGTACTGCATGCAGAGGGGAATGAGTATCCGTCGATATCGGCAATGGTATATTTGCTGATGATCGCCACACTGGTCTGCTGTGTGTTGTCACAGAGAAAGAGAGAAAAACAGTGGATGAAGGTATTCTACTATGGAGGACCATGGCTTCTGGTACTGATCCTGACCGGTTTTCACGGATATTGGACCGGTGCCAAAAGTTGGATCAACATGATCCTTATGTACTGGAATGAAGTACACGATGGTGGTGTGGCATTGCTTTCCGTTTCGCAGGAAAATGCGGCAATGCAGTCATTTACACTGTTGATGGTCATTTTCTGTGCACAGTTTTGCTGGTGGATGGTAAAAGACCGTAAAGTGATCTGTGGCATTGGATACAGTATGGCATGGACGATGCTTGCATTGATGACAGGTATGTTTCAACCATATATGGGCATGCTGTTTTTGATCGGATTAGCCGGATTATTTCTGGCAATTCAGGGCGGTTACGTTACTGCCAGAAATCTGTTCTGTTTTGTAGTGGTGTCGGTGATTGTCGTGATCGGTGGTCTGACGCTTCCACAGGAAAATCTGGATTCTGTGACACAGGCAAGACAACAGTGGAAGGAACAGATCCGAACCTGGCGTTACGGTGAGGATTCTCTGCCGGAGGGAGATCTCAGACAGGCAGCTTCCTTGCAGAAAAATTCGAATGAGATGCTCCAGGTTCAGACAGGGCAGCAGAAAATGCTCTATCTGCGAGGCTTTGTAGGCGAAGTATATCAGAATGGAGTATGGCATGAACTGCCTTCTTATACGTATGGCAATGAAAATGCCGGAATCATGAAATGGTTTTTACAGCAGGGATTTCACCCACAGATGCAGGTGGCAGAATATTATGCACTCTGCTCCGAGGACAACCAGCCGGAAGAAAATGAGCTGAGTATTTCGGTGACAGACGCTTCCCGATATTATTTCTATCTGCCAGTCAGCATGGAGGAAGTAAACGGTTCCAATTATAAAGAGAAACGTTCTTCCGACTGTTTAGTACCGTTGGCGTGGAGCTGGTTCTTATTCCGGAACAGAACTGTCCGGTTCCAGACCGGCAGAGCTGACAGTGGCAGAGGACTGGGTAAGCGATCCGACCACAGAGGCGCAGAAACAGTATTGCCAAACGGAATCAGTGTA
>ENA-OPYX01001483-OPYX01001483.1-human-gut-metagenome-genome-assembly--contig:-NODE-1483-length-12290-cov-2.052208_pt1 | contig 12290 bp, 23 predicted proteins | sample MGYA00242639_ERZ504486 | MGnify/ENA primary metagenome ERZ504486 (study PRJEB26092, sample SAMD00036296) | human gut metagenome | host: Homo sapiens | study: EMG produced TPA metagenomics assembly of... | reverse complement strand
TGAAGTATTACCATCAATTCGTAAACATGGGATGTACGCGGTGGACGATTTAATTAACGATCCAGATTTGGCAATAAAGGCATTTATGGCACTTAAAGAAGAAAAAACACGAAATAAGATGTTACAAGCGGATAATGAACGGATGCGTCCAAAAGAGATATTTGCCGACGCGGTGGCAACAAGCCAAACATCTATTCTAATCGGAGATCTTGCGAAGCTCCTGAAGCAGAATGGAGTTGAAACTGGTCAGAAAAGATTTTTTGAATGGCTTAGAGAGAACGGATATTTAATTAAAAGAAAAGGTGCTGACTGGAATATGCCAACTCAGAAAGCAATGGAACGTGGTTTATTTGAGGTAAAAGAAAGTGCTGTGAATAATCCAGATGGTTCAGTCAGGATCAATAAGACGACCAAGGTAACAGGCAAGGGGCAGCAGTATTTTATCAATAAGTTTTTAGGGACAAGTGATAAAAGATTGTTAGAAGGATAGATAGAAGGTGATAATTTGCAGGAGAAACGAAGCAGAAAAGAGCAGCGGAGGGATAGACAGCAGCATTATGAGGAACTGGAGAGCCGGCATGATGCAAAAGCGTTGGAGAGATTCAAAAGACCGGCTTACCAGAGCGTAAGCGTTGCGGAATATTTGGCGAAGAAGTATGACATTACAGCGGAGGTGGATACCATTGCAGACCGAAGAAAAAGAAATGACGGAAAATGAGAAAAAGAAAGAGTATCTGAGACAGTACAGGATCCATGTCCGGCGAATACATAGAATCAATGCGGAAATTGCAGAGTTACGATCTATGAAGATTTCCCCGTCGATGAATAATGACGGGATGCCGCACGGGAGCAGCCAGGGCGATTTGTCAGGTTATGCAGCAGAGCTTGACCGTATGGTATCGGAGCTGATAAAAGAACGATATATGCGGATGGTGGAATATCAGGAGATTGTACGGCAGATCAAAAGGCTGCGGAGCGAAAATGAGAAAGACGTGCTGTTTTACCGGTATATTCGTGGGATGGATTGGTGGGAGATTGCAGAGAAGATGAAGTTTTCAGAACGACAGATCTACAGATTTCACGGGAAGGCACTGGTAAATTTTCGGCTTCCGGGGAAAGATGTCAGTGAATGTCAGTAACATCTGTGGTATTATGATAACATCGAGAAGCAAAAAAAAATGAGCTTTTCGGAATGTAACATTTTCACAATAAGTTCTCCGACGGTAAGTGTGGTAAAAGGGCGATCTGATGACAGGTCGTCTTTTTCGTTGCGTATTATCAGGCTATACGATATTATGATAAGTATAGAATATGGTGAAAGGGTGATGAAAATGTCAGAATGGTTAAACGAAGAAGAGCAGTATAAAGATACGTTGAATAACGAAGAAATCAGCAGGATCAAAGATCCTGAATTGCGAGAAATAAGGCAAAGACATTGGGCGTATGAGAAAAAGATATATAAAGATAGCTCTATTGCGGATTCGGAACTTGATAGATTGGTAAAGATAGATTGGGAGAAAGAGCGAAAAGAGATTTTGGAATACAAGAAAAAGCATAATAAATGTTAGTTAAAAGCATCCTTCGGGGTGCTTTTCTAATACGCAAAATTCGGATCATTAGTTCAGTGGTAGAACATTCGCCTCATAAGCGAAATGTCACAGGTTCGATACCTGTATGGTCCATTAAAAAAATAAACCAGAATTGAAGGTGGTGAAGTGGCAGGATATGAAAACATAAGAGATGCAAATGAGAAGAGAACCCCGGAAGAGCGCCGGGAATTGGCAAAAAAGGCAGGAAAAGCAAGTGGTCAGGCAAGACGCAGGAAGGCAGACTTCCGGAAGACCTTAAACCTGCTGCTTACTGCCGAAATAGATAATGAAGAATGGAAGCCGGTTTTGGAGTCACTTGGTGTTGAATGTACTCTGGAATCGGCTTTGCTTATGGCGCAGATCAAGATGGCACTGGCGGGAGACACACAAGCTGCGAAGTTTGTAGCACAGTATTCCGGACAAAGTGCCAGAGCTGAAGAAGATCTGGAAAATAAGAAAGCAGATACAGAACTGATCAAGGCAAGAAAAGAAGCTATTACTGGTGAAAATGAGAATGATGAAGCACTTGATCGGCTGGATCAGATCCTGAAAGAGGTGCGGGATAATGCAGTTAAGCAAGAAACAGAATGAGTACATTGTGAACGCAACTCATAGATGGAATATTAAGTCTGGTGTCGGTGAACGTTCTGGAAAGTCTTACGTTGATTACGCTTTTGTGGTTCCTTTTCGTATTCGGGAAAGAACTGGTAAACCGGGACTCAATGTTATTCTTGGTGTATCCAAAGGATCGATTGAGCGAAATGTGCTACAGCCAATGCGTGAAATCTATACAAACAAGCTGATCGGACAGATCAATAACCGGAATATGGCGCATATCTGTGGCGAAGAGGTGTATTGCCTGGGAGCCGAAAAGGTCAGTCAGGTGGCGAAGATCCAGGGTTCCAGCATCAAGTATTGTTATGGCGATGAGGTTGCTAAGTGGAACAAAGAAGTGTTCCAGATGTTAAAATCCCGTCTGGATAAACCGTATTCGTGTTTTGATGGATCCTGCAATCCGGAGCATCCGACACACTGGCTGAAAGAATTTCTGGACAATGATAAATTAGATATTTATCTGCAGAAATATACGATATTCGACAATCCTTTTTTACCTCCGAAATACGTAGAGGAGCTCTGTAAGGAGTATGAGGGTACGATTTATTATGACCGGTTAATCCTTGGACTCTGGAAGCGTGCAGAAGGTGCGATCTACAAACGTTTTGCAGATAATCCGGATGCTTACAGATGTGAGGTGCTGAATGAACTTGCAAGTGACGCAGAATATAAGCAATTCAAAAAAACAGATATTGTATCGATAGAGATCGGACTTGACTTCGGAGGAAATCAGTCCGGTCATTCTTTTGTTGCCAGAGGATACACAGACGATTATGCGGATGTGATTGCAGTAATGTCTAAGAGAATCATGGCAAAGGATGCAGAGGAAGATATTGACAGCAACAGGCTGGATGAGCTGTTCTGTGATTTTGTTCAGGAAGTAATAAGATAAATATGGAGTGATTGCGAAAAGCGGCAATTACGTGGAGTATTGCAATGAGAATCTGTTTATTATGACAACGCAGAAACCGTCCTTGGTAATTCTATCCGGAATGCGGTAGAAAAAAAGGTTTCCGTGGATCACAGTCAGAAAAGCAAGGAAAGCAGCAATTATTGACCGGATCCGTTGCACGGTAAGGCTTATGGGAGCGGGAAGATTCTGGACAACGGACGATAGTAAGTCCTTGCAGACGGCATTTTCAGATGCAGTATGGAACAAAGATGTAACAGACAAGGATGAGCGCCTGGATGATGGCAGCACCGATATTGATAGTCTGGATGCGTTTGAGTATACGATAGAAAGAGATATGAAGGACCTGATAGAAGAGGTGGAAGATGTTTGATGGATTAAAAAGACTATGGGGAAGGATAGTGAGCATGTTTAGTTATACGACCTTAAAAAATATAATCGGCAAAGATGTGGCGCTGTCACAGACCATGATCGATGCCATCAATAAATGGAAAAAGATGTTGGTTGGAAATGCAGACTGGTGCAGCGATATTGTAGAGTCTTTGAAGCTGGAAGAGGGGATTTGCCGTGAGTTCGCAGATTCCGTTTTAGTGGAGATGGAAGCTAAGATCTTGAATAATGACAAGATGGACAAGGTTCTTCAGAAGAGCTTATCAGACATGAGCAAGAAGCTGCAGACATGGATTGGCGCTTGGCGGAATGGTGCTTAGACCACTTGGACCATGATACAGCAGAATATGTTGCAGCGGACAAATTTATTGTGATCAGTTTGCGGATGACGGTACGCCGAATGATATTGCTTTTCTGGTTGTGAAGTGTGTTGGTGAGAATGATTATTATACCAGAGTGAGCGGCACTATTTTACGAATGGGAACCTGACGATTGAGAAGTAAATGTTATCATTCGCAGAGTCAGAGCGATATCGGGCAGATCTGCAGTCTGGAAGAGGTGGTCGAATGGGCGAACATTCTTCCGGGACCGGTTATTTATCCAGGGATGGTTCAGATGGATTTTGGATATTATCAAAACCCGATTGAGAATAAGGTGGACGGATCCGCTTGTGGTGTATCGATCTATGAGTCCGCAGAGAACCTGATCAGGAAAGCAGACATCCAGGGAGCTCGGCTGGACTGGGAGTACGATTCTGGAGAACGTGCAATCCATATTGACGAGAGAGCTTTGAAGAAGAGCGGTGGAAAGACCTATTTACCGAGATTAAAGAAACGCCTGTATAAGGGGTTGAATCTTGATGATGGAAAAGATAAAGAACTGTATAAAGAATATTCGCCTGAGATGCGAGATGAAGCCTTCAGAAGAGGTTTGGAAGAATACAAACGGGAAATCGAATTTAATGTGGGACTTGCCTACGGAGATCTTTCAGATGCACAGGAGGTAGATAAGACAGCTACTGAGGTGCTTGCTTCCAAGACAAGGAAATACAATCGTGTAACCGCAATTCAGGGGAAATTGGAAGAGTGCTTGAATGGATTTGTAACTGCTCTGGCGTTCTACAATGGATCTTATATGTCCGGGGTGGAGTTTAGCCTGCGAATTTAACGATTCCATTCTGGCAGACGAAGAATCGGAACGACAGCAAGATCGGCAGGATGTAAGCATGGGCGTTATGAGTTTGTTGGAATACCGGATGAAATGGTACAACGAGGATGAAGAAACCGCAAAGGCAAAACTGCCAGAGCAGAATCAGGTGATGGAGTAGGATGCGGGATGATTACAAAGAAAAGATTGCCAGTAAGATTGCAGCGCGGTACATAGGTCTGGAAGAACGGATCCTGCAGGACATTGCCCGGCGGATCAAAAAGACCGGTGAGATTACCAGTACAGCAGACTGGCAGATCAATAGACTTCGGCTTCTGGGATATTCTTCCGAGGATATCGAAAGAGAAATCAAGAAAACACTGGACGCGTCTTATCCGGAAATGTTTGAACTGTACGATAAGGTAATTGACTGGGAATATGTCCGGAACAAGGACATTTACGAACAGATCAATGCAGAGTTTATCCCGTATGAAGAGAATAAGCAATTGCAGCAGATCACAGATGCGATCATCCAGCAGAGCTTGGCAGACCTTGAAAATGTAACCCAGTCCCTTGGATTCTATTTAGATTACAATGGCAAGAAAGTCTTGACTCCATTATCACAGGTTTACAGCAACTATCTAGATAATGCTTGCTATGATATTGTGACCGGTGCTTTTGATTACGGTAGTGTGCTGCGAAAAGTAGTTACACAGCTCACGAATAGTGGTCTGCGGAAGATTGAGTATGGATCCGGATATGCAAGCCGGGTAGAAGTGGCTGCCAGAAGAGCTGTGATGACTGGTGTGGCGAATCTTACCGGAGAAATAGCAGACTACAATGCCAAGAAGCTTGGAACAGAGTATTTCGAGGTTGAATGGCATGCCGGAGCACGACCTGCGCATTCGGTATGGCAAGGACGTGTCTGGACAAAGGAGCAGCTGTATTCGGTCTGTGGACTTGGTACCGTGACCGGACTTCTGGGAGCTAACTGCTACCACACATACTATCCGTTCTTTCCGGGAATATCGGAACGCAACTGGTCGGATGACTGGCTCGAAGAACAGAACCGGAAGGAAAGCAAGCCAAAAGAGTTCCAGGGCAAAGAGTACACCTTGTATGAGGCAAAGCAGAGACAACGCCAAATGGAAACGGCAATGCGGGCGCAACGTGAAAGGGTACAGATGCTTCAGGACAGCGGTGCTGATCGGCAGGAAGTTATGCTCCAAAAAGCCAAATATCAGGGACAGCTTAACGAATATGCAGCATTTTCTCGGAAAATGGGATTGAAAGAGGAAAGAGAGCGGATTTATATTGATGGACGAGGAAGAATTGCCACCAATAGTAAAACGCAGAATAAGCTATTTCCACCGGAGATGATCCAAAACGCTTCAAAAGATATCGCACAGTACAAGCGGTACAAAGAAGTTCTGGGAGATTCCGTTGGATCACTTGTAAAGTTCGGTCAGGTGAAATATAATGACAGTAAGAAGTGGGAGCTACTTCAGACCTACATGAAATCGGTTAAAGAAGGAATGATTTCCCCGATGTCAAGTTTTGAGAATTATGTTAAGCTTCATAAGGAAATTGAGAAGACGGTGGTTGGCATTAAGACATCAAATGGCGTAAGAATTACCGGTCAGAGTAAACATTTTCTGGAACGTGTAATCGGAACGATGGAAGATCCGAAGACGAAGAGATCTCGATCAGGGGTAACGATAGAGGAAATCATAAATGCACTGAGAAGCCCACTTGATTTGAAAATCCAAAAGCTGATAGGAACGGAAGAATAAGCCAGAGATATATCGGTGAGAAAGCAACTGTTTCGATAAATCCGGAAAACGGGATGTTGATTCAATGTAATCCGACGGATAAGGATTTGGTAAGGAGACTGCACAATGCGTAAATTTGAACTGAGTCGAGAGCAAATAGAATTTTTTAAAAAAAAGAATATGCGGATAATCCGTTAGTGCAAAAAGTATTAACATCTGAAAACAACAGGAGATTTGAGATAGATGTAGATACAAAAATTGCTTTCATGGATTACATCGAAGATGAGTCTGTATACTGGATAGGAAATGATTATGAGGCTACCCCGAAAACACGGATGTTAGAGTCTATAAGAGACGATATATATTATCAAACGAACTAGGAGGTGCGTTATGGATAATTTTAAAATCATTTACAAGATACTTTCTGCATTGGAAAAATCAATGGATCTGGAAGAATGTAACTTGGATAGCATTAGTTCGGAGGCGTTGAAAATATCCAATGAGCGTTGGAATAAATATATCGAGATGCTTTTAGATGCTGGTTACATCAAAGGGGTAACAATCCAGAAGTATGTAACTGGAGAGACAAACGTTAATGCGGAAGATATTCGGCTTACTTTAAAAGGTCTTGAATATTTGAGCGAAAACAGTATTATGCAGAAAATGTATAAAGCAGCAAAAGGAATAACGGATTTGATTCCATAGTTTTTTTGCCACCAGTCAAAATGACCGGTGGTATTTTTATACTCATTTTTAGGAGGTGGTCCAGATATCTCCCTTTGAGACGCAGGGTTAAGCGTCTTATTTTTATGCCCTGTCATATGGCATTAAACTGGACAACTACCCTGCCAGAGGTTTAGATGGCTATACCCGTACCGCTGAAAGAGCGGTTAATAAATAATTTTAGGAGGAATGTAACTGTGAAAAAACATCTATGAGATTATGAAGGAGTATGGATTGGAAGTTCCAGAGGATAAGAAAACGGATTTCGATAAGGCTTGGAAAGAAAATTACCGTACCATAAGCGATTATGATAAGGCGGTTTCCCAGAGAGATAATTACAAGGCTTCATTGGATGACGTAAACACCAGGCTGAAAGAATTTGAAGGTGTGGATGTGAAAGATCTGCAGGGACAGATCACAAAGCTTCAGGGCGATTTGAAGGCGAAAGATGATGAATATGCAGCAAAAGAAGCCGACCGTGTGTTTATGGATTCTGTTAAAGAAGCAGTGAAGGCTGCTGGCGGAAGAAATGAAAAGGCAGTTATCGCTATGCTGAATATTGATGCTCTGAAAGAATCAAAGAATCAGTCCGATGATATCAAGAAGGCGCTTGAGGATGTAAAGAAGTCTGATGGATATTTGTTCGGAGCAAATGAACCAATCAATAATCCGGTTGGCGGTACAAGCGGCGGTGGCGGTGCAGATCCGGGAGCGGATGATGTTGCTGCACTTCGAGCTGCTATGGGACTGCCGGAAAAATAGGAAGTGAGGTAAGGAAGAATGGCAAATACTATTGCACTTAGAAAACAGTATTCAACACTTTTGGATGAGGTGTATAAATTATCATCATTAACAGCTGTTCTGGATGGACCGAATGAGCTGGTCAAAGAGGGAGCAAACGCAAATGAGATCCTGATTCCAAAGTTATCTATGCAGGGACTTGCGGATTATAACAAAAGCACTGGTTATGTAGCCGGTGACGTGACTCTGGATTATGAGACAAAGAAATGTGCTTATGACAGAGGTCGTATGTTTAATGTGGATGCAATGGATAACATTGAATCTGCCGGAATTGCATTCGGACGTCTTTCAGGGGAGTTTTTAAGAACCCAGGTTGTACCGGAACTTGATGCATACAGACTGGCATCTTATGCACAGATTCCAGGTGTTACAACAGCAAAGGCTGCTCTTGCAACAGGAAAAGAAGCTTTAGCAGCACTCAGAACTGCAAGAGGAAAGATTGAGAATGCCGAGGCAAATCTTAGTACATGCTATCTGTTTATCAATCCGACAGTATATGGACTGATTGAGGACTTAGATACAACTGCATCTAAGAAAGCAATTGAAGGATTTGCAGGAATCATCAAGGTTCCGTCAGGAAGATTTTACGACAAGGTAAAACTGAATGCTTCCGGTGCTGGAGGATTTACAAAAGATACCGGTGCAGTTGCAATGAACTTCCTGATTGTTGATAAACAGGCTGCAATTCAGTACCAGAAACACACTGTATCTAAGGTTATTTTTCCGGATCAGAACCAGACTGCAGATGGATGGAAATTCGGATACAGAACTGTTGGAATTGCAGAATGTAAAGACAACAAAAAGGATGGCATTTATGTTCATACTGTAGCAGAGTAGGATGTGATCAGGTGAATGTAACATATGAGTATTACAAGGATTCTTTTGGTGGCTCTTTGATTCCAGAGAGCCATTGGAAATCTGTCGAAGTAAAAATGAGTGCCAGGTTGAACCGATATACATTTGACCGAATGGAAGAAGGTGCTTGGCCGGCAAAGGCAAAGACAGCACTTTGTGAGATGTGTGATTGTGCATATAAGTATGCTCAGCGTGACGGGAAAATGTCAGAGAATAATGATGGTTATTCCGTATCGTATGATACAGGCAAGTCATTAGACTCAATGCTGTATGAAATTGCAGAGGTGTATCTGGTCAACACAGGACTTATGAGTTTGGCGGTGGATGATAATGCTGACGAATGCAACGATTACAATCTATAACCGAATTCCCGGAAAAAAGAACACATTTGACGCCTGGCACAGAACAGTGATTAGAGATGTACATGTGTACGTGGATCACAAGGCATCTGTTGGAGATTCCGGACTTAACAGCGCGGAAGTGTACAAGATTCGTATTCCTACAGATGTGGAGAATGCAGATCAGTATCTTCCACCAGAGGAATTTGTGAAGAAAGATAATCCGGGGAATTACTGGACGATTCAGATTGATGATCATATTGTCCTGGAAGAATGTATTAAGGAGATTGAGAAGCCGGCAGATCTCACCGATGTACGACTGAGACACTGTAAGGTGTTGTCCTGGTCAGACAACCGGTTCGGGGGACTTCCGCACTGGAGAATTGGAGGTGCTTAAGGAATGGCATCAAAGAAAAATTTCAGCATTACGACTCCGAGAGGAAGCGTATTCACAGAGGTAACGGCGAACGGTTCTGTCCAAGCGAGGCTTGAATGGAATCCGTCATTTGCCCGGACAAAAGCAGAGAAATTTTTCGAAAGCTCAAGAGTTTGTCGATTCCGAATGCCTGAGATATATGAATCCGCTCACGCCAAGGAGAACAGGTATGATGATTAAGTCAGCAACACTTGGAACTGTGATAGGTTCTGGATCCATTGAGTACTTGACACCTTACGCCCGCCGGCAGTATTACGAGCATAAAACTAAGGCAAGATGGTTTGAAACAATGAAAGCGAGCCACAAAGATGCCATAAGGGAAGGAGCTGAGAAACTTGCCGGACAGTAAAAGAAAAACGATTATTGAGAGCATCCGGGAGTATGTGAGGATGTATCCGGATATTGATACCGGAAGATCAATATTGATTATCTGGGTGACGGAATGGAATATTCCATTGATCCGATTGGGGCAGATCCCATTTACAAGAGATATGTGGACGGGAGCTGTCTGAAGCAGTTCCAGTTCGCTCTGACAAGTAAGGAAGCCTATGATGGGGACGCCAGAACCGGTATTGCCACAGTGGGTTTATCAGAACTTTGAAGAGTGGACAGAACAGAATAACCTGAATGATATTGTTCCGGAGCTGGACGGGCACGATGCTATCAGGGTAGAAGTGCTGCAGTCCGGCTATTTATTTAGTACAGAGGTCGATCTGGGACGGTATCAGATGATATGCAGATTGATTTATAAGTAAGGAGTGTGAAGAAATGGCAAGTGAAAAAATGTTAGTTGGCAGACATAAGAGAGTGGCTTTTATGGATGCTGACGGATCAGGAAAGACATTTACCAGAATGACGGGATTTACCTCTCTGTCAGATGGAAAGAACTCAACAGAATACAGCCGGCAGTATGTGGATGAGGCGTCTGAAAGAAGTGACGTAGTCGGTTATGCGCCGGCAATCGATTACGAATTTGATCGATATACCAATGATCCGGTACATGAAAAGATTGCAGCAATTACCGATGATGAGATTCTCGGAACAGAAGCACAGGTTGATATTGTGGTGGTAGATTTGTTTGAGCAGAAGACATCGGAAACAACTTGTACTGCACGAAAGAGAACATGGAGTGTAATTCCGGATACAGAAGGGGACGGTACGGATGCACTGATTTACAAAGGCAGCTTTAAAGCGGCCGGCGAAATCACAAAGGGTACTGCAACCACCACAGACGGAATGGAAGACCTGTACATTCACTGATGGCGGAGAATAAAGAAGAAATGGGAGAGTGAGCCTATGAGCCTTTGGAAATTTGGAAATTTTGAAGCAGAAGTGGATTTCACGGATGCGGATTTTTTAGATGTGTTAGAGGAAGCAAAAGCAGAAATGTTTGAAGCAGGGAAAAAGGTTCCCATAACCGGAGGCAGAGTGATATCATCCGCGCGCAGTGCGCGTGTTTTTATGTGTTTTTCGATACCCTGTTTGGCGAGGGAGCAGGGGAGCGGATCTTTTGCGGAAAGAACAGCATCAAGCTGTGTACTGAAGCGGCAGAATCACTGTTAGACTTTGAAACAGCGGAAACAAAGAAATTGGACGATAAATATGATAAGTATGTACCAAATCAAAATACAACGCAGCAGTTCCCGCATCCGCAGCCACAGCCAAATGGAAACCGTCAGCAGAGAAGAAACTACTAGAAACAGTATGGTAAAGGAAAATATTCCAATACCGGAAGGTAGCAGAGCATGAATATTTTATATGAGCAGTTTCCGGAAGAAGTCAAGGTGAACGGGGAGTACTACCCGATCGTGACAGATTTCCGTGAATGGATCCGTTTTACGGAGCTGGTTGAAGACGACTCGGTTCCGTGGCGGATCAAATGTGGACTTCTGTTGCAGTGGTATCTGGATCAGGTTCCGGAAGATATTGAAGCTGCAATATATGCACTCGGAGATTTCCTGATGTGCAAAAGGATGTACCAGGATGATCTGGAAGATAAAGAGGAAGAGCAGCAGAGAAGTGGAAAGCCGGTATTTTCTTTTTCGGAAGATGCCGGCTGCATTTATGCAGCGTTCCGGGAGGCATATGGAATTGACCTGCAGCAGATCGATTATATGCACTGGTGGGAGTTCCGGAGCTTGTTTGACTGGTTGCCGGATGGTACAGAGATTAAACAACGGATTATGTATCGTTCGATTGATCCTGGAACAATCCGGGACAAGGACGAACGTAAACGGATCAAGAAGATACAGAGAGCTGTTGCGCTGAAAAAGAAACAGCGAAAGCTTGATGATTATGAGATTGGAGATATGTTCTCATGATGGAAATTAAAATACCGACACGGCGTGAGTGGTATCCGTGTCCGTACTGCGGTCAGCATCTGCTTGTTTACGCAGATACTGCAGTGTGCAGCGGACTGTATGTAAAATGCCGCAAATGCCGACGGGAGGTGGAGATAAAAATTAAGAATTAAGCACTTGTGAGCCCCTGAGCCGTGCTATCAGAAAGGATGATAGTATGGCAGATGGATATTTGAATTTTGATACCAAAATCAATGAGAGTGGGTTCAATGAAGGCATAAATAAGCAAAAGAACAAAATCGTTTAGAAGATGAAATCGATCGTTTAAGACGAGAAATCGTTTGTCTCGATAATGAAGATGAAATCGAAGCCTTGAATAAACTTGTTCGAATCGATGACATCAAACGTAAGATGG
>ENA-OPYX01001482-OPYX01001482.1-human-gut-metagenome-genome-assembly--contig:-NODE-1482-length-12302-cov-3.090185_pt1 | contig 12302 bp, 11 predicted proteins | sample MGYA00242639_ERZ504486 | MGnify/ENA primary metagenome ERZ504486 (study PRJEB26092, sample SAMD00036296) | human gut metagenome | host: Homo sapiens | study: EMG produced TPA metagenomics assembly of... | reverse complement strand
GAGCCATAACAGCTGCAAGCGCGAATTTGATATCCCTGAATCTTGCAAAGATATATATAAGCATTGCTATTGTAGCAAGAATTACTGAAAGAATAGCATTCTTCTTCATAGTACTGCTGACAGATGAGCTGATTGTGTCTGTCTCAACTATTGAACCATCTTCAATAGGGAACTTAGCTGTTACAGCTTCCTCAACAGCTTCTCTTTGCTCAAGTGAAAGGTCTGTTGTCTTAAATGAAACCTTAGTTGAGTTCTGAACCTTCTGCTGTTGTACTTCTGTTATACCTGCAGCATCCCTGATTACAGGAATAATATCATTCTCTATCTCTGACTGTGAATATTCTTTGTCAAATGTAAAGCTTGTTGTTGAACCGCCAACAAATTCAAGGCTGAAATTAAGTGCTCTGTTACCAAGTGCACTCTGTACTCCCATTGTTATAAAACCAATAACAATAAGAACAATTGAAACCGTAATAGTCCATTTCTTAATTGAAAGAATATCATAAGTTCTTCTATGTGTTGTCTTTCCATACATCGATGGCTTAGTAAGACCAAAGTTATAAAGAAGCTTCATAATAACTTTAGTAATTACAAGTGCTGTAAATATTGAAACTATGTTACCTACTGCAAGAGTTGTTGCAAATCCCTTAACAGGACCAGTACCGAATATATAAAGTACAATAGCTGCAATAAGTGTTGTTACGTTACCATCAACGATAGCTGATGTAGCTTTGTTATAACCTGCAAGAATAGAATTCTCAACACTCTTTCCTGCGGCTATCTCTTCCCTGATACGTGTATAGATAATAACATTGGCATCAACCGCCATACCAATACCAAGTATGATACCGGCAATACCCGGAAGTGTTAATGTAAGATCATATACACTTACAAGGAATAATACTAATGTTGTGTATATAATAAGCGAAAGTGTTGCAACAACACCTGGTACTCTGTATATAGCAATCATAAATACACATAACAATGCAAAACCAATAGCTGCTGCTATAAGACTTGTATGAATTGCATCGTGTCCTAACTGTGCACCTACGATATTAGAGCTTACTTCATTAAGTGTAAGAGGAATAGATCCAATTCTTATGTATGTAGCAAGATTATCTGCCGCATCAAATGTTTCCATACCTGTAATAGAAGCATTACCACCTGTTATAGCCTGATTAACTGTTGGATAACTTACAACCGAACCATCATATACTATGTATATTCTGCTTCCTATATTGTTAGCTGTTGCCTCAGCGAACTTATCTCCACCTTCATCTGTAAATGTAAGCGATACACCATATGGTGTGCTGTCTTTAGATGATGTATCTGTGTAAGCCTGTGCTGTCTTTACGTCAGAACCTGTAAGAAGTGGTGTATAATCCTCTCCCTGTGACCACGCTGTATAACCTGTGTAATCAAGGAATTCAAGTGAACCTGGTGTTCCTAATTCTGTAAGAATTTCATTAGCATCTGTAACACCTGGAATTTCTACTGTAATTCTGTTCTCGCCTTCTTTGTAGACCTGAGATTCTGTACTTCTTCCCTCGATACGTTTCTCAAGCTTATATATAGTATCTTCTATATCCTGGGAACTTGGGTTATCTTCTTTAATCTCATAAGTAATACTGACACCACCTGCAAGGTCAAGACCTAAGTTGATGTCCTTAGCACTGCCATAGCCTTTGCCGTTCATTCCGAATATAGCTGTAAGCGAAAGTCCTACAAGCAATACAAGAATAATAATGCTATAGCTTATCTTCTTAGTTAAATTGTACTTCATTTTACTATTAATACTCCCTTCAACATTCCTTTTAATCTTCTGCCATCGCAGCTCTTATCATAATTGCACATTCAATTCTCTTCTTCTGCATCTCACAGCCAACATCATATGCATCATTGATGTTACCATGGAAGTTGTAAGAATTAGCGGCACACCCACCACTACAGTAGAACTTGGCAAAACAGTTCTTACACTTTTCTTTTGAATATACATTACAACTCTTGAATTCATCTCTTATATCATTACGGGTTATGCCTTCATCAACATTACCCATAAGGAACTCTTCATTACCTACGAACTGATGACATGGATAGAAATCACCCCAAGGAGTAACAGCAAGGTACTCACATCCTGAGCCACAGCCTGATAATCTCTTAGCCACGCAAGGACCACCGTTAAGATCAATCATAAAGTGGAAGAAATTAAACCCATTGCCTGCTTTCTTTCTCTTAATAATTTCCTTGGCAAGCTTATCATACTGCTCAAATATAATTGGAAGGTCTTCTTCTCTTATCGCATAAGAGTCTGTAGGCTGTGCAACAACCGGCTCTACCGAAATCTGCTCAAAACCTTCGTCTGCTAAGTGAAGAACATCTTCTGAAAAATCAAGATTGTTATGTGTAAATGTACCTCTGACATAATAATTCATCTGGTTACGGCTTTCAGCAACCTTTTTAAACTTAGGCATTATAATATCATATGAACTTCCGTGGTTATTTCTTGTTGGTCGCATAAGATCATTAATCTCTTTACGTCCATCTATGCTTAATACGATATTGCTCATCTCTTTATTGGCAAAATCAAGTATCTCATCATTAAGAAGTATACCATTAGTTGTAAGTGTAAAACGGAATTTCTTATTGTGCTCTTCTTCAAGGCTTCTTCCATATTCTACAAGCTGCTTTACAACTTCAAAATTCATTGTTGGCTCACCACCAAAGAAGTCAACCTCAAGATTTCTTCTTGAGCCTGAATTAGCAACAAGGAAATCCAATGCCTTCTTACCAACTTCAAAGCTCATAAGAGCTCTTCTTCCGTGATACTCACCTTCTTCTGCAAAACAATATCTGCAGGCAAGGTTACAGTCGTGTGCAATATGAAGGCATAGAGCTTTAACAACTGTAGGTCTGTCCTTAAATGAATCTATATATGGCTCATATATATCTTCTGTGAAAAGCTGTCCTTCTTCTTTTAATTCTTCTATCTCCTGACAGGCTTCCCTGATATCTTCTTCCTTATATTTATCTTTAAGCTTATCTGCTATCTCATCAACACTTGAATTCTCATAAAGTGCGATTATATCATATACTATATCATCAACAACGTGTACAGAACCACTATTTACGTCTAACACGATGTTATATCCATTATTCTTATACTGATGTATCATAATTATCCTCAATTTCTATTGGCTGTATACAGCCATTTATTCTTAATCACAGTTAACTAATATACCTGTAGCTATCAGACATACACTAACTATGAACTGTCTTAACAGAAATAAGAGAGTGTCTAAAATGCTTTAGCACTCTCTTACCCTTCACTAACCAATTAACTAATTATTAGTTATTCTTATTCTCACAGCTCTGGTTACCAACTGTGCAAGATGTCTTACAAGCTGACTGACATGAAGTCTGGCATTCGCCACATCCACCGTGCTTCATTGTATCCTTTAATACGCGATTGCTGATTGTCTTAATATGCTTCACAACAATACCTCCATTTTTTGTTCATAACTATTAGAAGTATAACATATAGCTATTACATTTTCAACAACTTATATCAAGCCTAATGCTCTTAAAATAAATATCCAGCCTGTTAATGTTATGCTTGATAATACTGTCGTCAAAACAATTATGCTTGATGATAATACCTCATCATTATCCATACTCTTTGCCATAACATAGCTTGTAACTGTAGTAGGAGATGCAAGCATTATAAGAGCCGCCACAAGCTCCTGATTTCTAAAGCCAAGAAATACTGCAACCGGAATAAACACTGCCGCAAGTCCTATAAGTTTAATAAATGTTGCTATAATAGTAGGCTTTATCTTCTTTAATGCTTTTCTCCCCTCAAAACCTGCACCAATGCATATTAAAGCTATAGGTGTTGCTGTCTGTGCAAGACTTTCTATAGTCTTATTAATAATTGCAGGATACTTCATATTAAGCATTGATGATATAAAACCAAGAACTATACCTATAATAATTGGATTTTTTTAATATATTAACAAATGCCTTTTTTTTATATTATTACCCCTTCCAGCCTTAACAGCTTCACTGCTGTCTGCCGGATGTGCCTTAAATGTAAGTACAACGACTGCAAATATATTAAATAACGGAACTGCTGCAACAATCATAAGCGGTGCCATTCCTGTATCTGAATACATATTCTGCACAAATGCCATTCCAAGAATTGCTGCACTGCTTCTGCACGAACCCTGCACAAACGCTCCCTTTTGTGTATCGTCTTTCATTAATATCTCAGTTGCTATCCACACTAATGAGAACATAAGTATTGTTACTATACTGCAATACAATACAAACTGCGGGTCAAATTTACCTTTAAAATCAGACTTTGACAAATCCCTGAACAGTAATGCTGGCAATGCCACCTTAAACACATATCTGTTAGCAACATTGGCAAAATGGTCATCAATAAGGCCTATCTGTTTAATAAACCACCCTATAATCATCACAAGAAATATAGGAACTGTTGCATTAATACTATATATAAAACTATCCATTATCAATCTCCTATCCACACCATTTTACTTATCAAGCACATACATATGATTAAGAGGTCCACTTCCCTTACCTATGTTAAGTCCAGCCTTAAGAGCACCTGTTATGTATTCCTTCGCCCTTGCAACCGACTCCTTAACACTATACCCCTCTGCTATATTACATGCAATAGCAGATGACAGCGTACAGCCTGTTCCGTGTGTATTAGGATTATCTACTCTTTCTGCCTCAAACCAGCTTGTTCCAATCTCTGTATACAGATAATCATTAGCACAATTAATGGAATGTCCGCCTTTTACAAGAACTGCCGGTCCTTCATCATTAATATTTATCTTTTTATAGATGATTTCTGCCGCTTTTTCCATATCATATCTGTCATTAATAGTTATACCTGACAGACTTTCAGCTTCTGGAATATTAGGTGTTATAACTGTTGCAAGCGGCATAAGCTTCTTAATAAGCACTTCCTCTGCTTCTTTAGTGATGAGCTTCTTACCACTTGTTGACACCATAACCGGATCTAACACAATATTAACCGCTTTGTATTTTCTTAATTCTTCTGCTATCTCCTCTACTATGTATGGTTCAGACACCATTCCAATCTTTACCGCATCTGGTCTTATATCCTCAAATACCGCATCTATCTGGCTTGCTGTAAAGCCTTTCTTACAATTCATTATTCCATATACGCCCGTTGTATTCTGTGCTGTAAGTGATGTAATAACACTCATTCCATATACACCGTGTGCGGCAAATGTCTTTAAATCCGCCTGTATTCCAGCACCTCCGCTACAATCACTTCCCGCTATTGTCAATACTTTTTTCATAATATCCTTATTTCCTTTATTTATCATTTTTTATATTTTACCAATTAATATTCTGTGTAATATATTATTATTTTCCTATAAATACACTTAACCTTTTATATAAGACACTGATTGCCTTTGCATAAACAGATATTTTCATTAATCACAATCTGCATACATATTTACTTTCTATATCTATATATTGATATAGAAAAAAGGGAAGCCTGACCAGCTTCCCTCAATAAAGTGCAGTCGGCGGGACTTGAACCCGCACCCAAGCAATATGGACTAGATCCTTAGTCTAGCGCGTATGCCAATTCCGCCACGACTGCTTATTTAGTTAATCGCTGTTTCCCAACGACTTGATTATATTATCATCTGCGTAACACTTTGTCAACTGCTTTTTACAATTTTTTCAATTATTTTTTAATTCGTCTTTAATTTTGTTGTATAACTGTCACTTTTTAAAAATAATATTAAATCTATCTTCAAATTCTTACTATTGATTTTTAATCTTTTTTAAATTAAGTGTGTCTGCTAACTAGTACTTCTTTATGCCTTGACAAAATCCCTGCCTTAGAATACAATAATATAGTTAGCGGAAATGTCGGAATGGCAGACGAGCAAGATTCAGATTCTTGTGTGGGTTACCACGTGTGGGTTCAAGTCCCATTTTCCGCATTAATTAATATTTTTAAAGGTGTGATAAGATTAATTCCTATCACACCTTTTTTTACATTTCATATTTACAATTGTAATCAAGACCTGTAACACAGGTTATTACAATTGTTACCCAAATCTATAACTCTGGTTATTACAATCCATTGTTATTTCTATAATCCGATATTATTCCTAATCAATAACTGCTATCTTAGTTATAACCGGCTGGTTATTCTTAGCAACCGTACCATTGTCATCTGTTGCCTTAACATTGGCACATATCTTATCTACAATATCCATACCATCTGTTACATAACCAAAACAGGCATAATTACCATCAAGGTATGTACTGTCTTTATGAACTATAAAGAACTGTGAACTTGCACTGTCATTATTACTTGAACGTGCCATTGAGATTGCTCCTCTTGTATGCGAGAGATTATTCTCAATTCCATTATTGCTGAACTCGCCCTTTATCTTATTATCCGAGCCACCTGTTCCATTGCCAAGTGGATCACCACCCTGTATCATAAAACCTTTGATTATTCTATGAAATGTAAGTCCATCATAAAATCCATCATTAGCAAGATTAATAAAATTAGTCACTGTAATAGGTGCCACGTCAGCATCTAATTCCACATTAATATCACCATAATCCTGCACTGTAATTGTAACGTGATGTTTTCCTGATAAAAGATTATCCTCTTCTTTAGTCTGTGTCTGGCTGTCAGCAGCTTTTCCACAGGCCATTAAAGACACTGATAACATCATTGCAATTAATATACTTAGTATCTTCTTCAATTCTTTCTCCATTCCAGTCCAAGAAATTCTGCTTCCTTAATACTGCATAAATTCGTTAATATCTCTTAACACATCTTCAATCTCACTCTCGCCGCCATTAACTGTCAGCTGGAGTGGTCTGCTTATATCAAGGCTGAATAATCCAACAAGAGACTTACCATCAACACAGCTATTGCCACATTCGACATCGAATCCACACGAATATCTGCTTATTTTGCTCACAAATCTTTGAACTTTCTCAACTGAATCAAGTAAAATTGTTACTGTCAACATATACTAATAATCCTCCTGTAAATTATCCTACAATTCTTCAAATGTAATTAATCAACCCACAACACCAACAACTATACTACTTTTCATAAATAATTACAACCAGTTTAATATATCTGTCACTGCGATTATCTGACTTTTTATAATATTCCAGCTGTTACTTTTTATGCTATACCAGTTGTTACTGCATAATGTGCATCTTTAATAATTACTGCCCGATGTAGCCCTCTATTGTATTCCACAGTTTCATCAAGCCCCTGCTTTGTCTGTGAAGAAAACGGTATGAGTATATCATCTTCTTTAAGACCAAGACCTGCTCTTACAGCTTTAACGTGCTTTGCTATCTGGCTTCTCTTTAATTTATCAAGCTTTGTTGCAATTATAACCGGTCTGAAGCCGTTATCAACAATCCAGTTATACATCATCTTATCATTCTCTGATGGGTCGTGTCTTATGTCAACTAATAAGAACACCTGCTTTAGATTAGCAGACTGTCTTAAATATTTCTCTATCATCTTACCCCATTTTGCCTTTACCGCAGGACTGGCATTGGCATAGCCATATCCCGGAAGGTCAACAAGATACATCGCATCATTAATATTGTAGAAATTAATAGTCTGTGTCTTACCAGGCTGTGACGATGTTCTTGCATATGATTTTCTATTCATAAGAGCATTAATCAAAGATGACTTACCAACATTTGATTTGCCCGCAAATGCTACCTCTGGAAACTCTGTATCTGGTATAGCACTTGTCACACCTATTACTATATCAAGATTAACCTTTTTAATTACCATATTTATCCTCATTTCTATGCTCTATAATACAAGTGCATTATTAAGAACCTCTGACATATCCTTTACATATACAAGTTCTAAGCCGTCAGTTATCTCTGCATCTAACTCTTCTACATCAGATACATTTTCTTCTGGCACAAGCACTTTCTTCATACCAGCAAGCTTGGCCGCAAGAAGCTTTTCCTTAAGCCCGCCTATTGCAAGTACCCTTCCTCTAAGAGTCACCTCGCCTGTCATAGCGACATCTGGTCTTACCGGTATACCTGTAACTGCCGACAACATAGCCGTTGTCATTGTCACTCCTGCTGATGGACCATCTTTAGGAACTGCTCCTTCTGGTATATGAAGATGAAGCATATGTTCATCAAAATACTTCATATCAACTTTATATTTTCCACTCTCAGTAATAGCTCTCACATAAGAATACGCAATCATAGCAGACTCTTTCATAACATCTCCCATATTGCCTGTGAGCCTCAAATCATCACTTCCCGGCATTGCATTAACTTCTATTTCAAGAGTTTCACCACCAACGCTTGTCCATGCAAGTCCTCTTACAATTCCTACCTGTGGCTTCTTGTATGCTTTGTCAGTCTTATATTTAATATTGCCAAGATAATCAGTCAAATTCTTGTCCGTTATTCTTATGCACACCTTGACTTCTTTGTTTCTTGTGCCATCAGCATTAAAAACTCCTGCCTCATACAGCTTGGTTACTGCTTTTCTGCATATTTTGGCAATCTGTCTTTCAAGCTCCCTCACACCTGACTCTTTAGTGTAACCAAGAATTATATGCTTTAATGCTGAGTCTGATATCTTTAAAAGTGATGTGGCAAGCCCGTTCTTACGAAGCTGCTTGCCAACAAGGTGTTCCTTTGCTATATGAAGCTTCTCATTAACACTATAGCCAGATACTTCTATAATCTCCATTCTGTCAAGCAGCGGTCTGCTGAGTGTTGATAAATCATTAGCCGTTGCTATAAATAATACCTTAGATAAATCTACAGGCATTTCTATATAATGATCCGTAAAATGTGAATTCTGCTCGCTGTCTAACACTTCCAGAAGAGCCGAGGCTGTATCTGATTTATAATCATTGCTCACCTTATCAATCTCATCAAGAAGCATTAATGGATTGGCTGTTCCTGCCTTCTTTAAACCCTCTATTATTCTTCCCGGCATTGCACCGACATATGTCTTTCTATGTCCTCTTATCTCTGCTTCATCTTTTACTCCGCCAAGACATATCCTTACATATTCTTTATTAAGGGCAGCCGCCACCGAACGTGCTATTGAAGTCTTTCCTGTTCCCGGAGGTCCTGCAAGACATAATATCGGAGCATCTGTATTAGAAGTTATATTTCTTACAGCAAGTGCCTCTATTATTCTGTCTTTAATATCTTTCATTCCATAATGGTCATTATCAAGCACTTTTCTTGCATTAATAATATCATTGTTATCCTCTGACATATTATTCCAAGGAAGTTCAAGATCAATTCTCAATATATGTTCTTTCAACATTGACCTCTGATTGAACTCTTAGATAAGTTCTTAAGCCCTTTTTACCTCCTTATGAAGCTTATCCTTTACTTCATCAGAAGCATTAAGCTTATCTATCATTTTCTTCTAATTCATTCGTTTCAGAATACTCATCCTGCCCAAGCTCCTTATTAAGAATTTCAAGCTGTTCTTTTAATATATACTTCTCTCTGGTTCTCATCTACTTTAGCCCTGACTTTACCAGATATTTCTTCTTTAATACTATACGCTTGCGTCAGCTCTATAAGTATCCCTGCAATATATTCATACATATCAAGTATATTATTCATCTCAAGGAACTTCTGACGGTCAGTATATTCCATAGGAAAATCACAGATTACACTGCTCATAAGTTCTCTGGCATTGTCAATCGCCAGCCAGTGATTAAGCATCTCCTTATTACATCTTGGATTAGCAGCCGCATATTGTCTTAATAATTCATTCATTCCAATGACAATAGCTTTATCTGATACTTTATCCGTTTCTTCTATAAATGTACTGCACTCCTGTACATCTGCATATATGTAATCACCCTCAGTATTAATGTCTGCGGCTACAGCCTTCTTAAGTCCCTCAACCTGCACTCTTACTAACTTATTAGGCATTCTTATAACCCGCTTAACAGAAGCTATAGTTCCTGTCATATATAAATCTTTAGCTGTAGGACTTTTAACTGTTGAATCAGTCTGTGTTAAAAGCAGTACCTTCTCATCATTTTCCATAGCAGCTTCTACTGCTTTAATTGATATTTTTCTGCTTATATCAAAATGTATGACCATGTCGGGTAACACGGTCATACTTCTTAACGCAATTACTGGTATTGTAATCATATTCATAATTTATTGTGCTTTCTTAACTTCATCAGTTCTATACTCTATAACAGGCTTTCCTGTCCCCATAACTGCATCCTTAGTTATTGTACATCTTGCTATCGTTTCATCAGATGGCACTTCATACATAACTTCGTTCATAACAGCTTCTAATATAGAACGTAATCCTCTTGCTCCAGTCTTCCTTTCAAAGCTCTTATGTGCAATAGCTTTAACTGCATCATCATCGAATTCCAGATCCACTTCATCAAGGCTTAATAATGCCTTATACTGCTTAAGTATAGCATTCTTAGGTTCTCTAAGAATTCTTACAAGCGAATCCTCATCTAACGAATCTAGTGCAACAACAACAGGTACTCTTCCTACAAATTCAGGAATAAGACCGAACTTAATAAGATCCTGTGGAAGTGCCTTATGGAACATCTCTCCAACATCTTCAGTTGCTGTCTTATCTTTAATCTGTGAATTAAATCCGATTGTACTCTGATCCATTCTTGCTTCTATAATCTTCTCAAGTCCGTCAAAAGCACCACCACATATAAAGAGAATGTTAGTTGTGTCAATCGGAATAAGCTCCTGCTGTGGGTGCTTTCTTCCTCCCTGTGGTGGAACAGAAGCAACAGTTCCCTCTAATATCTTAAGAAGTGCCTGCTGTACGCCCTCGCCGGATACATCTCTTGTTATAGATACATTTTCCGACTTCTTAGTTATCTTATCTATCTCATCAATATAGATAATTCCATATTGTGCCTTTTCAACATCATAATCAGCCGCCTGAATAAGCTTTAATAAAATGTTCTCTACATCCTCACCTACATAACCTGCTTCTGTAAGTGTTGTAGCATCTGCAATTGCAAATGGTACATTAAGAAGCCTTGCAAGATTCTGGGCAAGAAATGTCTTACCTGAACCTGTAGGTCCTAACATAAGAATATTACTCTTCTGAAGCTCTACATCGACATCTTTGGCTGATAATATTCTCTTGTAATGATTATATACAGCAACTGATAATACCTTTTTGGCCTCATCCTGTCCAATCACATAATCATCAAGAAATTCCTTGATCTCTTCCGGTTTCAAAAGATTGATATCTGAAAACGGAGTCCAGGAATCATTCTCATCATATGCCATCTCTTCTTCTATAATCTCAGAGCATACTTCCACACATTCATCACAGATATAAGTATCATTCGGTCCTGCAATCAATTTTTTCACCTGAGCCTGTGACTTATTACAAAATGAACACCTTATCTGATCATCATTTCTTCCCAATATTCTACACCTCATTAAAGAATAGGGAACATATCTGTTCCCTATCGTCTTGTAATTACTTCATCGATTAATCCAAATGCTTTGGCTTCCTCAGCGGACATAAAAATTATCTCTGTCAGTCTCTCTGCTAATGACCTCCAGCGGCTGTCCTGTATTCTCTGCAAGAATCCGGTTCAATCTCTCACGAGTCTTCAGGATATGCTCTGCTGCAATCTGAATTTCAGTTGCCTGACCCTGAGCTCCTCCAGATGGCTGATGAATCATAATCTCGGAATTTGGAAGGGCAAGTCTCTTTCCTTTTGTACCTCCGGCCAGAAGGAATGATCCCATGCTTGCTGCCATACCGATACAGATTGTCTCAATATCGCATTTGATATACTGCATAGTATCATAAATTGCCAGACCTGCAGATACAGATCCGCCCGGACTGTTAATGTACAGATGAATATCCTTTTCCGGATCCTCTGCTTCCAGGAAAAGAAGCTGCGCAATTGCTACACTCGCTGATGCATCTGTAACTTCTTCTCCAAAAATATAATTCTGTCCTTTAATAATCTTGAATAGATATCATAGGAACGCTCTCCTCTGCTTGTCTGTTCAATGACATAAGGTACTAAACTCATACATATGCCTCCCTATTATATTTCAGTGACTTATATTTCTCTACAGCGTTCTCAACAAGGAAATCAATTGCTTCCTGAACAGCCATATCGTCTTTCATCTGCTGTTTCTCAGCCTCTCCTACAAGCTCTTTAAGTTTTTCAACTTCCATATCGTAAGACTTAGCCATCTCAGCTAAC
>ENA-OPYX01001480-OPYX01001480.1-human-gut-metagenome-genome-assembly--contig:-NODE-1480-length-12307-cov-5.756897_pt1 | contig 12307 bp, 10 predicted proteins | sample MGYA00242639_ERZ504486 | MGnify/ENA primary metagenome ERZ504486 (study PRJEB26092, sample SAMD00036296) | human gut metagenome | host: Homo sapiens | study: EMG produced TPA metagenomics assembly of... | reverse complement strand
TTGAAAGCCTGCTTTTAGCAGAATTTTGCCCCTTTAGAATTGACCCGCCGATGGAACCTGAACAGGAACGCCTTTCCAAGCTTTATTCCGGTTCGGGTATCCACAGCCTTTCTGAATTAAATCCCAAGTTAAATTTATAATATGATATCTCCGCTTTTCACACCCGTATTCATATCATAAGCTTCAATAATATTTCCGCTGATCACATACAGCGTATCTTCTATATAGATTCCCCGGATTCCCTGAGATGTATTTCCATTGACTTCTTCTTGCAGGATTGTCTCAAATTTCCTGTCTGTCCGGTTGTATGTCAGCAGATAATAGCTTTCCCCATTCTGGCTGTAACCGGATAATCCGATTACGTTTTTCTCCGGATCGGCAAGCACCGATTTATAATCATATGCCGCATGGCTTCCGTACAGATCATCCAGCACAAGTGTAGATTCTTCTTTTACATCTGACCGGTCAGATATATCGAACATTGTTATTTTTACTCCTTCTGCCACGCCGGATTCTTCATCGGTTGACATTCCGATACCGAGCAGTCTGTCTTCTCCATAGAAATGCAGGTATTCGGAAAATCCCGGAATCTTTAATTTACCGAGAATCTTTGGCTTCTCCGGATCGGACAGGTCTACACTGAATAACGGATCGACCTGCTCATATGTCACAAAATATCCGGATTCGCCCATGAACCTTGCAGAATAGATGGTTTCGCCTTTTGCCAGATTTTCGATGGTACTGATCTTATCCAGTTTCTTATCCAGTATCGTCACCAGATTTTCGTCATTATTTGTCGTGAATAATCTTAAATTGCCCTTGTATTCATCCAGCGAAAAGGTATCATTCAGATAACCTTTTACTTTTCCCTGTGCTGCTGCCTTTAATTTTCCCTTATTATAAGAAATTTTTCTAAGTGTTGTCACAGTCTGATTGTCCTGCTGCCACCCTGATTCATAATAGTAAATATTTTTTTTGCTGACATACATCTGACCGCCTTCAGATAGGATCGCTTTATGATCTGCCGTTTCATCCGGTTTACTGATATCCACGGAACTGATCACTTCGTACATCATTCCACAGTTTTCCGGAGGCAGGCAGATACTGCTTTGGCTCATTGCTTTGTCATTCACCATCGGTACATAGGTGACCGGTTTATCTTTAACCACATTACTTCCTGTATAATACTCACTGAACAGATACAGGTATCCGTCTGCCACGCGCGATGAATTGTAAGTACCGCTCTGTGTTACTTCACCTTCTTTTACTGGCTTTTTGATATCACTGATGTCATAGGTGACTGCCGCAGTTTTTGTCTGTTGCCGGACAGCTGTACCGACCTGCTTTTTATTGTCTGCATCTGTACATTCTTTCTGACATACCGCCACCAGTTTCTTCCGGTCTGTATCTATATAAAATTCCTGGATCGTATATTCTTTTTCCAAAGTGATCTCACTGTATTTTTCCAACTGCCCTTTCCCGGCATCTATGATGTCGATCGTCCGGCCATTATCTTCCCGTACATACAGATACGTTCCATCTGTTTTTGCAATATCTCCTTCATCTACACCGGACTGCCGGACATTGGTCTGCGAATACCCGCCATCTGCGTCCATTGCTGCCGCTGATGTCTCATTCCCACTGCCTGTATCCGCTGCTGCCGATGTCTCATTTCCACTTCTTGCATACATTGCAATTCCTTCGTTACCTTGCGACCGTTTGATATATTTATAGATTTCATCATAACTTTCGGCTATCCTGATCTTCCTGCTGCCGCTGATCTTCCTTTCTGCATTATCTGCTGACACCCCTTTAGAGTCTATCATTCCATGATGCAGGCTTCCATACTGCCACACTATGATTCCCGTCACAACTGCTACACAGGCTGCTGCAAGTCCGATCCGGTATGAATGAAAATGTTTCTTCTGCTTTTTCCCTTTTAGTAACCGTTCTATATTTTCCGGTCTCAGACTGTCCGGTACCTCTGTGTTTTCTGACAATCGTGCAATCTGATCCACCATATCCTGTTCGTAGTATCCGTTCTGCTTTTTTTCATGTTCATTCTCACGCCGCATACACTTCTCACTCCTTTCTTCCATGCCCTGTTTCTCCATAACTGCCCAGCACACATTCCATCTTTTTAAGTGCCCGGCTCCGCTTCGATCGTACCGTGTTCGGATTCAGCCGCATCATTTCCCCGATCTCCTGACTGCAATACCCGCCGAATACGGATAATCCGACTAATATCTGTTCTTCTTCCGATAACACGAAGAATGCTTTCCTAACGTCCATTGCCAGATCATAATCCGGTACAACCGGCTGTTCCGGAAGTTCTTCCTCTCTTCCCGGCTCTTCTTTTAATGCCTTCTTCAATCTCTTCTTACATTTATTCGTCAGAATTGTAAATATCCAGCTGCGGAATGCTTCTTCTTTTTTTAATTTATGTATGTTCTCGTATGCCGCAACAACCGCCTCACTCACTGCATCCTCCGCTTCCTGTGGATTCTTCATCAGGCACAGTGCGTAATGGTACAGATCACGGTAAACCGTTTCATACATTTCCGAGAACCTTTTTACACTGCATATCATATCGTAACCTCCCTCAGATATGAATCTTTTATCACTGTTTTTAATCTTCCGGTAATTATTATAAATCCTATATAAATAAGAGTCATTTCCTACTCACATTGTTGCAGGTATTTTATCATATTATACAAGAACTTTCCTTATTTCGGCAGTGTCTACATCTCCGTATAAGGAAAAACAGCAGGAAATCCGTGATTTCCTGCTGTATACATAAGTCCGAATGTCAGATCAAAATTTTCCAAAACAAAACGATACTAAAAATAAAACATATTATCCTCTGTAATAATTGATCAGGCATCCTTTCAGGATGATCTCTCTTTCTGCATCGGTCATATCACCAAGCTTCAGCGTGATCTCTTTCAGAGAATCTCCAACCACATAAGCCTTGATCTCGGCATTCTTATCTTCCACTGCTTTTCTGATCTCCGGCACGAAGATATAGTCGCCGTTACGGAAGCTTAAGTTCTCGTGATCTTCCTCCGTAATAAAAGGAAGCATACCCCAGTTGATCAGATTCGAACGATATCTCTTGGTTGCATATTCGTTCGCAATATTTGCCCAGCCGCCGAGTACCTTCTGACAGGATGCTGCCTGTTCTCTTGCAGAACCATCTCCCGGTTTCACTGCAAAGATCGTGCTTCCGATTCCGAGATTACCTTTTCCTGTCTCCGGATATGTCTCGTGGATCTTATCCATAACCGGTTTCAGTTCATCTAATACTTCTAACGGACACTGTCCTGCTTCAATTGCTTTCTCAGCTTTCTGTACTTCCTTCGCACGGCCTACATAAGCAGGATCTTTTCTGGACAATGCAAATTCTGCAAGTCCCAGAGGGTTGGATCTGTAAGAAGAGGTCTCACCGGATGGAATCAGTTCATCTGTTGTGGTTACCGGATCATGGATCTCAGATACCACTTTCAGAAGTAAGTTTTCCGGAAGTGCTGCCATTGCAGGCCAGTCTTTGATGTTTGGTCCGAATTTGATCTCTACCGATGGATCTGCTACGCCATGGCTGTCGAAGACACGGTTTGCGTAAATGTTCTTATCAAAATGATAAGTCTGTCCTTTATATTCCACATCCAGGTCAGTTGCAGGTGTAAGGAATCCCTTATTCGCTGCTGTTGCTGCGATGGAACGTGCATCCATAAGTGCAACCGATGCGATCTGTCCGCTCTGAAGCTTGGAACCTTCACGGTTCGGGAAGTTTCTGGTTGAGTGACGGATCGAGAATGCGTTGTTTGCAGGGGTATCTCCGGCACCGAAGCATGGTCCGCAGAATGCCGTCTTCACGATCGTTCCTGCTTCCATAAGGTCAGCAACTGCTCCGTTCTTCACAAGTTCCATGTAGATCGGTGTACTTGCAGGATATACACTGAATGTAAACTCATCGGAACCGATATAGTGTCCTTTGATGATATCTGCTGCTGCACAGATATTTTCAAATCCGCCGCCGGCACATCCTGCGATGATTCCCTGATCCACATATAGCTGCCCATTTACAATCTTATCCTGCAGAGAATAGTCAACTGCTCCGTCGAGACTTACCAGTGCTTTCTGTTCTACATCATGAAGGATGTCTTTTAAGTTGGTTCTCACTTCATCGATCGTGTATACATTAGACGGATGGAATGGCATTGCGATCATTGGTTTGATCTCACTTAAGTTTACATATACCATACCGTCATAGTAAGCAATATCTCCTGGGTTGAGTTCTTTGTAATCTTCACTTCTTCCATGAATGTCATAGAATTCTTTGATCTTATCATCGGTCTTCCAGATGGATGACAGGCAGGTCGTCTCTGTCGTCATAACATCGATACCGATACGGAAGTCCGCACTTAACTTACTCACACCAGGTCCTACGAATTCCATCACTTTATTGTTAACATAGCCATTGCCGAATGTCGCACCGATGATCGCAAGTGCCACGTCCTGTGGTCCGACACCTTTCATCGGCTCACCATCTAAGTAGATTCCGACTACCCCCGGCATCTTAATATCATATGTCTTATTCAGAAGCTGTTTTACAAGCTCCGGTCCGCCTTCTCCCATAGCCATGGTTCCAAGTGCACCATAACGTGTGTGGCTGTCTGATCCTAAGATCATCTTACCGCCGCCAGCCAGCATCTCACGGGCAAACTGGTGGATGACTGCCTGATGAGGCGGTACATAGACTCCGCCATATTTTTTCGCGCAGGTGAGACCGAACATGTGATCATCTTCGTTGATCGTTCCTCCGACTGCACAAAGAGAGTTATGACAGTTCGTAAGTACATAAGGGATCGGAAATTTTTCAAGCCCTGAAGCCCTGGCTGTCTGAATAATTCCAACGAATGTAATGTCATGAGATGTCAGCTTATCGAATTTGATCTGCAGACGCTCCATATTTCCCGAGGTGTTATGCGCTGCCAGAATGTTATATGCCATTGTATTCTTTGCAGCTTCCTGTGGAGTCACATCTTTACCTGTTTTTGCAGCAACTGCTTCTTTTTCTTCCACAATCTCTGTTCCATTCAGTAAATAGACTCCCTTGTCATATAATTTCAGCATGTTTTGTCCTCCTACTATCGTATTATGAATATATTAAAATGTCTGAGTCCAGACATCTGCTAACCTGATTATTCTTTCATATATTTCATATGGTCTGCTACCATCATGGCAATCTTGAATGTCAGTGCATCGTCAAATACACGCACATCCAGTCCTGTTTTCTTCTGAATCTTCTCCAAACGGTACACCAGTGTATTTCTGTGCACATACAGACGCCTTGCCGTCTCTGATATATTCAGGTTATTATCGAAGAATGTATAAACAGTCGTCAGTTCTTCTTCTTCGAAAATATCTGCCTTGCCAGCTTCGAATACTTCATTCAGGAACATCTCGCAGAGTGATGCCGGAAGCTGATGGATCAGCCGTCCGATTCCGAGTTCATTGTATGCAAGGATCTTCTTCTCTGTATAAAACACTCTTCCGACTTCCAAAGCCATATCTGCTTCTTTGTATGATCTGGATACATCCTTTAATTCTTCTACAATTGTTCCATATGCCGCTCTTACACTTACCATGGCTTCCATATTCAGCGTCGTGACCAGCTCTTTGGCAATCTGTTCTACCTGCGGATAGCTGTCGGTAGACTGCAGTGACTTCACAAGAATAATATGTTTTTCATCAATTGCCGTTACGAAATCCTTTGTTCCCGTCGCATACAGACCTTTCAGAGTTTCCTGTACCAGGACATCTCCTTCATTCTTCGGTTCGATCACGAATACGACTCTCTTAAGTTCTGCCGGAATCTTCATCTTCTTTGCCTGATTATAGATATCAACCAGAAGCAGATTATCCAGAAGCAGATTCTGAATAAACCGGTTCTTATCCATCCGTTCTTTGTATACATAAAGAAGATTCCGAAGCTGACTGGCTCCCATACGTCCTGCCAGTTCCATGCCGTCTGCAGTTCCATGCAGCATCAATACATATACCGGATCACTGTCTTCATAAATGCGGAACATTCCCATCTCATCTAAGATCATCTCTTCCGGTTCTTCTTCGTCATCACGGAAATCCTGGATCTGGATCTCATACCCGGTCAGAGTCTCATTCGTCCTTACGAGACAGAATCCCTGCATATCCCATATTGCACAGTCAAATCCTGTAATCTCCCTGATATCCTGTGCTGTTTTGTGTAATATCTGATTTGATAACACGCATTGTCCCCCATTTCCTATCCGCAATGCTGTTCTTCGTGTTCTTTTGCATACTTGTATACATTTTAGCACGCTAACGAACTGCATTACGAATACATTATAGCAGATAATCATGCTTTAACAAAGCAAAATTTTATTGTCTGCTGAAAAAAACGAAAAGACCGGACGCTTTCTTACGCCCGGTCCTCTTATATTCATCTGTTTTTCATGATAATTGCGGCTCTTATACCAAGCCTTCATTACAGACTAGTTTGTGATTGTAACCTGTGTCTCTTTATCAAAGATATGGATCTTCTCAGCATCCAGAGCAAATTTAACAGTATCACCTGTTCTTGCTGTTGTTCTAGGATCCACTCTTGCTGTCATGCTTGATCCTTCATAATCGAAGTATAAGAATACTTCTGCACCGAGCATCTCATATACACGGATCTTTGCTTCGATTACTGTATTTGGAGAAGCTTCGATGAACATCTGCTCATCGTGCACGTCTTCCGGACGGATTCCGAGAACAACTGTCTTTCCTTCATATCCGCCATCAATCAGCTTCTTCGCTTTTGCCGGTGGAAGCTCGATTTCTGAAGGTCCTGCTACCAGGTATACTTTATCTCCGACTACTTTACATTTCGCATCAACAAAGTTCATCTGTGGTGATCCGATGAATCCGGCAACGAACTGGTTGCATGGATAATCGTACAGAGTCTGTGGTGTATCTACCTGCTGAACAATACCTGCGTTCATAACTACGATTCTGGTTCCCAGTGTCATAGCTTCTGTCTGGTCATGTGTTACATAGATGATGGTTGTACCTAATCTCTGGTGCAGTTTAGAGATCTCGATACGCATCTGTCCACGGAGTTTTGCATCCAAGTTTGAAAGAGGCTCGTCCATAAGGAATACCTTTGGATCACGAACGATCGCACGTCCCATAGCAACACGCTGTCTCTGTCCACCGGAAAGAGCTTTTGGTTTACGGTCAAGCAGTGGTTCCAGATCCAGGATCTTAGCTGCCTCACGAACCATTTTGTCGATCTGGTCCTTTGGTACTTTTCTTAACTTCAGACCAAATGCCATGTTGTCATATACTGTCATATGTGGATACAGAGCGTAGTTCTGGAATACCATTGCGATATCTCTGTCTTTTGGCTCTACGTCATTTACTACTTTGTCCCCGATCTTCAATTCTCCGGAAGTAATATCTTCCAGACCGGCGATCATACGGAGTGTTGTAGATTTACCACATCCGGATGGTCCTACGAAAATGATAAATTCTTTATCTTCAATCTCAAGGTTGAAGTCTTTTACTGCTTCAAATCCATTTGGATAAGTTTTGTTAATGTGTTTTAATGATAAACTTGCCATTGTTATAATCCTCCTGATTTATAATCGTTTTATTTCATTTTGTTACCTGTTTCGTTCTGATAAAAAGTATATAAAAAAAGTTCAACCTGGGTAATGCCCAAGTTGAACAAATCTTTTTTTCATTTTCTATACAAGTTGACGAACGGAACGTTATTTAAAGTCAGGGTGTCTGTAACAGTGCCTGATAGACGTCTCTTTTCCCTATACCTCTGTCCTTTGCCACCTGTTTCATCGCAGCTTTCTTATCCATGCCCTGTCCGAGATAGAGTTCCATATGCTCTTCCATGCTCATCTCTTCCCATCTGGCTTTTTCTTCACTCCGGATCTCTTCCCTGCTTTTTCCTTCGATCACCATGACGCATTCTCCCTTCGGCTCCTGTACGTCATAATATGCCAGTGCGTCTTCTATCTTTGTGGCAAATACCGTCTCATGCTTCTTCGTCAGTTCCCGGCAGATACTGATGCGTCTGTTGCCAAGCGTCTCCCGAAGCGTCTTCAACGTGCGGACCAGTCTGTGCGGTGCTTCGTAGATCACCATTGTTCTTGTCTCATCTTTCAGTTCATTCAAGACAGCCTGTCTCTCCTTCTTATCCGTCGGAAGAAATGCTTCAAATGCGAATCTTCTCGTTCCAAGCCCGGATATCGTAAGCGCCGTCACACATGCGCAGGCTCCCGGAACAGCTGTAACCGTGATCCCGGCCTCCTGGCACATCTTTACCAGTTCTTCTCCCGGATCAGAGATTCCCGGCATACCTGCATCGGTAATCACTGCAATATCTTCACCATTCTGCAGGCGTTCCACAAGTTTGTGTCCTTTTTCAATCTTATTATATTCATGATAGCTGGTCATCGGTGTCTTAATCTCAAAATGATTCAGAAGCTTGATACTGTTCCTGGTATCTTCTGCCGCAATCAGATCTGCTTCTTTCAAAATCCGCACCGCCCGGAAGGTCATATCTTCCAGATTTCCTATCGGTGTCGCACATAAGTACAATGTTCCTGCCATCTCTTACTCCTCCATCTTATGCTCGCTCTTGTTCATCCCGTACATCTCAAGCAGTTCTTCTGTATAACTTCCATCCTTCTGATATACGATCAGTGGCGGCTCCACCTGCATTCTCGGATTTCCGCCTTTCATACCCTCGATCAGAACCATGTTCGGTTCTTTGTCTATATGCGGATATACCAGCCGCATACGTTTTGGCTCGATTCCGTATGCGCACATCTTTGTCATGATCTCCGGAAGCCGGAATGGCCTGTGGACCATGTAAAACCTTCCTTTGACCTTCAATAGTTTCGCACTTTCTCTTAATATATCATCCAGCGTGCAGAGTGCCTCATGTCTGGCAATATACAATGCTGTATTCTGATTCTTCAGTCCGTGGTCTCCAATCATGTACGGGGGATTGGTCGTAATAACTCCAAAAGAGGCGGCTCCGAATATGGATGCTGCCTCCTTGATATCTCCCGTTACAATGTCGATCCTCTCTTCCAATCCGTTATGGCTGACGCTGCGCCTTGCCATATCTGCGCTCTCCTCCTGAATCTCCAGTCCTGTATAATGCAGGCCCGGATATTTAGCTTCCAGAAGGATCGGAAGAATCCCCGTTCCTGTTCCGAGATCCAGTGCTTTTTCGTGCTTTTTCACATTTGCAAATGCGGACAAAAGCACCGCATCCATTCCAAAACAGAACCGCCCCGGACTCTGGATGATCTCGTATCCTCTGATCTGCAGGTCATCCAGTCTTTCATTCGGAAGTAATTTAGTCATCATTTAACTTTGACGCTCCGTTCTTTTCTTCTAACGCCTTCAGTTCCTTCATCTCTTCTTTGGAAAGTCTTACGTCTTTCTTCTTACGTCTCGGCTTGAATCTCAGTTCTGCTGCCGGATACTCACGGATCTCTTTCTCGTCATTATCCAGTGTTACAACAACCTTCACCAGCTGACGGAGTACGTTAACAGACTGGACATCTCCTCTTAAGCCTTCCGGTGTTGTGACATGATCACCATTTGCCGGAAGATGGCTGTTCAGTTCTTCGTATGTCTCCTCTTCATTCGTCAGACAGCACATCAGTCTTCCGCAGACACCCGAGATCTTCGTCGGATTCAGTGAAAGGTTCTGCTCTTTTGCCATCTTGATCGATACCGGTGCGAACTCGGATAGATACGTATGACAGCAAAGTGGTCTGCCACAGATCCCGATCCCTCCGCGGATCTTCGTCTCATCACGCACACCGATCTGTCTTAACTCGATTCTTGTACGGAATACACTTGCCAGATCCTTTACCAGCTCGCGGAAATCGATTCGTCCGTCTGCAGTAAAATAGAACAGCACCTTATTATTGTCAAATGTATATTCTGCATCGATCAGCTTCATCTCCAGACCATGCTCACGGATCTTCTTCTGGCAGATCTTGAAGGCATCCTTCTCCTTGAGACGGTTCTGCTGCTCTCTGTCCTCATCTGCCTGAGTCGCTACTCTCAAGACTTCTTTGAGCGGATGAACAACCTCGTCCTCTCCAACTTCCTTCGGTCCAAGTACAACTCTGCCGAATTCTACTCCGCGGGCGGTCTCTACGATCACATGATCGCCCACCTGCATTTTATAATTCTTCGGATCAAAATAATATATTTTGCCGACATTTCTGAATCTGATTCCAACTATTTTTGTCATTCTATCTCTCCCTGATCGTCAGGAACAGAAGTTCAAGAGCAAGCTCGAAGTTTACATTTGCACGCAGACGTACCTTGGCCTTCTCCAGTGCTTCCAGTATCTTTTCGAGATTTTCATATGAACGCTGGCTCGCCTGTTCCTTTATATAATTAATTTCCTGCTTGAAGACCAGATTGTCTATTTCCCTTGTAGCTTTGAACATCAGAACATCACGGAACCAGAACTGAAAAATATCCAGATAGTCGCCTATATGCTGTTTCTCATCGGAAAGTTCGCGGATCACATCAGTCAGCTCATAAGTCTGCATCGTACTTACATACTTCAGGATCCTGAGAGCATTCTCTGTCATCTTGCCAAACTCTTCGGATGTTGCTGCCTCCTGTGCCTTGCCGATGCTTCCCTGTGCAAAAGATGCATCGATCTCTGCCTGATAATCCGGCACATGAAGACGTTCCATAAGATATTTCTTAACCAGATTGTCATCTACTACCTTGAGATCCAGTCTGACACAACGGGACTGGATCGTCGGAAGAAGTGCATCTGCATTGCTGGTCAGCAGCATGATGACTGCATATTCCGGCGGCTCCTCAATTGTCTTGAGAAGAGCATTCTGTGCCTGTACTGTCATCATCTCCGCATCCGGAACGATATAGATCTTGTGCGGACTGCAGTATGGTTTAATTGCTACATCGTGAATCAGCTGATCACGAATCTCATCTATCGAAATAGTTCCCGGCTTCTCATGGTTTACCATGATGATATCCGGATGATTCTTACCCAGGGCTTTCTTACAGGAATCACACTTCTGACATGGCTCCGTTCCCCCAGCCTCGCACTGAAGAGTCATTGCATAAGTCGTCGCAAGAAGTTTCTTACCTGATCCAGGTCTTCCGGTAAAAATATAGGAATGAGATACCTTTCCTGTCGTCATAGCATTCTTCAAATGCCTGATAATCTCCTCGTGCCCGATAATATTGTTGAAACTAACCATTCAGAATCACCTCTCTTGTTTCTGTATACGAATCTTTGTTCGCCATGCCTACATTATAGCATACTTTGTTACCCATTCAAAACTATTTTTGTCTATGAAAGGGAATTTATATATTTTATAATATTTTCGACACACAATTCTAAATTCTCATTAGCAAATCTTAATTTAATTCCTGCCTCCCGGATGTTTTCCTCCGAAAAGTCCTCCTGATCTGCCAGAAAACGTCTGCACATCTCTTCGTATTTCGGTTTCTCCTGCTCCCGCTCCCGAAGAAGTGCCCTCTGTAATCGCTCTCCGTCCTCTACTTCAATATAAACCGGGATCACATGTTCTTCCCCGTAATATTGCTTAAGTTTCTGATAAGATTCCAGTGTGCCGATTCCAAGATAGTTTCCCTCTGAGAGATCTACCTGTCCATCATCTGCTGTAAAATATGTCCAGATGCCATGAACAGTATGGTAGGCTCTGGCTTCGATCAGCTTTCCTGATTTCTTAAATTCCTCAAGTCTGCTGTCATCTGTAAAATAATACTGAACTCCATCCTGCTCTCCCGCGCGGATCGGTCTGGTCGTATACAGTACCAGTTTCTTCAGGTTCAGTTCTTTATTGCCTGCCAGTAAAGAATAGATCCGGTCCTTACCGGCGGCACTTTTTCCCATAATATAAAAAATCTTTCCCATGCAATATCAGATTTCCTGCTCCTTCGTAGTATTCTGGGCTACTACACGGATGGTCTCATTGGTATAGTCCTCCAGTCCCTGCAGATACAATCCCTCTTCCATGTATATTCTCATATTACGGATAAATTGTCCAGTAATCTGTTCTCCCGGTACGATCAGCGGGATTCCAGGCGGATAGAGATATCCAAACTCTGCCGATATCCGTCCGACACTTTCTTCCAGTTTGCGGATTTCACTCTCCGATTCCATTGCCTCCGTGATCGACATGAACTGGCTCAATGAAGTGTATGCTGTTCTTCCTGCCTTCGGTTC
>ENA-OPYX01001476-OPYX01001476.1-human-gut-metagenome-genome-assembly--contig:-NODE-1476-length-12326-cov-2.603328_pt1 | contig 12326 bp, 17 predicted proteins | sample MGYA00242639_ERZ504486 | MGnify/ENA primary metagenome ERZ504486 (study PRJEB26092, sample SAMD00036296) | human gut metagenome | host: Homo sapiens | study: EMG produced TPA metagenomics assembly of... | reverse complement strand
CTGAGAAAGAATAACTCCTGAATTACCTCTTGCTCTCTTAATGAACCTGTAGAAATAGCTTTAGAAAGACTCTCCATTGATTGGATTGGCAATTGCACTTACCTCTTTCGCCGCTGACATAATTGTAAGAGTCATATTAGTTCCTGTATCACCATCTGGTACTGGAAATACGTTAAGGTCATTAATCCATTCTTTCTTTGATTCAAGATTCTTAGCTCCTGCAAGAAACATCTTCTGCACAAGTGCTGCATCTATTGTAGTAGTAGCCACTTTATTTCCTCCATTCTGCCATAAACAAGGCCCGTCAATCTACTTTATAAAAACAATTAATCTATAACACGAACGCCTTCAACATATATGTTAATCTTTTTAATTTCAAGGCCTGTGAATTCAGATACTTTGTACTTTACATTCTCAATAAGGTTGTCAGCAACTGTTGAAATGCTTACACCATAAGAAACTATAACGTGAAAATCAACTTCTATTCTATTGTCACTGTCTATCTCAACCTTAATACCTCTTGTAAGACTATCACCTTTTAACAGCTTAACAAGACCATCTTTCATACTTACTGCCGCCATTCCGACAATTCCGAAACACTCAACTGCTGTTGAACCAGCATACTGAGCAACAACATCACTTGAGATGGATACTTTTCCTAATTTGTTGTTTAATGTTCCATTCATATCTAGCCTCCATACTGCGACTTGTATTTTAAGGAATCTATGCAAAGCCTCTTATGAAGCATATTTGCAAGAAGTTTTGCGCAGTCAAACTTTCCCCACATATAAAGTATATTTTCATTATACTATCAAAGCTAAAATAAATAAAGTGAATTACGCAATTTTATTAAATTGTGCAATTCACTTTAATGTACTGATATAAATTTTCGAAAATTAATAGCATTAGGCACGCTCAACTTTACCTGAACGTAAGCAAGAAGTACATACATACATCTTCTTTGTTGCTCCATTAACCTTAACTCTAACAGACTTAACGTTAGAATTCCAAATCTTATTAGATCTTCTATGAGAATGACTCACTGCATTACCAAAGTGAGCACCTTTTTCGCAAACTGCACATTTAGCCATATCAATTACACCTCCTTACCGGTATTGGGTAAATTTACCCACAACAGAAATTATTGTATCAGAACATATTACATTTTGCAACACCTTTTTACTAAAAATATTACATTTTAATGACAAAACATATTATAACCTATAATAATAAGAGCAATTATTATAACTATATGCCAGAACATACTACCTGTAAAGATTAACCCTATAATCATTCCAACCGCAATCCAGAACATAATAAAGCCCAACATTCTGCACATAACAATCCTCTTCTTATGTACACTGCCCTTATCTTTATGATGTTATCAATACATATGGCGCAGATATACATATTATCCATTTTGTAAATGTATATGCTGTATACTCATTTTTTATAATCTATTCTTCATCTGTAACATCACTGATAGCTTCATCAATATCATCATCCATCTTTACATCACCAAACTTGCCAGTTATTCTGTCAACCACATCTGGAACCATATCCAAAATCTTAGTTACAGTATCCTGATTTTTGATATTAACAAGCTTAGTTGCACCATTCTGGATAACAAGAACAGCACTTGGAGACATCTTGCCTCCCAATACCACCGCCGGCGTTATTCTTCTTATCACCAGCAAATGCACCGGCCCCAACACCAAACGATACATCAACTAATGGAAGTATAATTGTATCATTAACGTGTACCGCTTCCCCAACAACTGTCTTAGCTGATAAAAAGGAATCCATACCCTTAAAAAGCGATGCAACAGTTTCATTAAAATCATTCTTATTCTCTGCCATATTAATCCTCCATTACTAACCCTTATTAAACACAAGCTTTCTAAACCTGTTGTTTTTATATACTCTTAAAGCTATCAAAAGCAGGCGGTATATTCTTACCCTGCCTTTCATATATATATCCCCTTCCAGCACTTTCTGTTCAAATTCAGGGGTTATATTAAACCGAACACCTGTAATTCCATATATAACCGCAATCACTCCTAATATCCTGCCTGTCATATATGGCTCTTCACAACCATAGCGCACATTAACATCATACTTAACCGGTGTTATTTCTCTTATAAGTTCTTTAAGTTCCTTCTTAATAAGCCTTACAAGTTCTTTATTCTCTTCATCATTAATAATTACTTTTAAATCATTAATCTTCTGCCAAGCACTTCGCTTCTTATCCACAATGGCTTTTAAAAGCTTTTTAAACTTGCTTTTTATGCTTATAAGCTTATCTTTCACACTATTAAGTGCTGCTTTCAGCCTGCCAATGAGGTCTTTTTTCTTATCAGGCTGGCTGACTGACTGCCTATTATGTTTATCATCATCATTATGCTGGTTATCACTTCTGCTTTCTATATGTTGCTTTATGTCAGCTTTTTTATGAATTTCTTCCAGCCTTTCTTTAGAAGAACTCCTTGAGGCTTTTTCATCTGTCTTTTCTAAAGCTTCATCTACCACCATCTTTTTATCAGCAACGGCTTTTTCAGCTTCTAATGCTTCAACCTGCACAGCAGTATCCTGACTATTGCCAGCACCACTTGTTTCATTCTGTCTACCAGCAGCGTATTGTCCGGCAGTTTCCTGACTGCTATCCGCCCCATACATATCATCAATGTACTTATCGCCTTCTTTATTCTTTTGCTTCTTCTCCTTATCCGAATTATTATCGAATATTTTAAAGAACATAGCATATGCCTTAACCGATAAGTCATTAGCATATGATGCTTTTAGCCTAAGAACATTAAGAAGCCAGCTTATCTTAATATTTGCCGTAAGCCTGCTATGATAATCAGCACTAATATTATATCTTACCGGCACGAATAAAACCATAAGCACCAGCAGAATTAATATTCCAAGCAATGATAGAAGCACTATTCCTGCTATTTTAAGAATTAATAATATAATATGAACCATTAATGCCCCCATTATTATTTATTGCCAAATCCAAGATATTCTCTTATATCAAATCCACCTGTAGCATTATACACTTCATCAATTATATCTCTCACAAGATTAAGTGCCTCATCACGTCCTTTAGCAAGTCCAACTACATATATTTCTTCGTTTACATTTTTATTCTTAAAATGTGGTTGTAAAAGCATATTAGCCGAATATATATCCAGAATATTGCAAGTGTTAGAAGCAAGTGTTATCAAAAGTGTATCTGCACAAAATCTGTTCTTTCTTATATGTCCAAATACTTTATATTTATCTTTCTTTGCATTCTCACCAATATACAGCTTTCTATACCACTTCACAATATTCCTCGTTTCCAAGCAGTACAAGACCGCTTAATATACATTTATTGTCCGGCAATAATCATTCTTACTACTTCAACAACAGCCTTCTTCTCAGCTTCATCACTGCACTGTATTAATGAACTGTTGATATAATCCTGAATTTCTTCCGTATTATTAAAGAACACTGGAAGCATTGATAATACAGCCGCCATAACTGCTCTTTTAACACTTTGTTGACAGTCTGTAAATAACCTATCAAGCTCTGTAATAAGCTTTTCTGCCGCATATCAGCATATGAATCATCAGGAATTGCATCAAAATATTCTTTAGGCGATATATCAACAAAGTCGCTTCCTGACTGAAGCTTGCTGATTGCTTCAAGCGAGCTGTACATATCTGACAGTGCAAGTTCATCTAATGTATCATTAAGGTTGGCAGCAGCATACTGTGTTGCAAAATCAGCCGCCATTACAGTTTCTAATATACGCTCCTGTTTGCCCTCAAAAGCTGTAAAGAGTTCTGCTATCTCATCAAGCTCCTGCTCATCTTCAAACAGGCTCTTAGACTTAAGAATAATATCTTTAGCAACATTTACCTCTGTATTATCCCCTATTGTATTATTATCAGATAATATAATTGTATACAAATCATTAATTATCTGGGCAAGAAGCACATATATATCAGCTGCATTGTTCATCTTCTCTGTAGCTATATCAAGTGCACCCCTTAAACGTGTGTACTCACTGCTGTCAAGATTTTTATAATCTGCATTCTTTAACGTTACATAGAAATCATTCATATCCTTAAAGAACATTGAGTCTTTATCAGCATCTTTTAACATCGCACTTGTACTTAACGAATAATAGAAATCATCAATTGTCTGTTTCTGTGCTCCGTGATACAGCGTAAATGCGTCTTTAATATGATCATAAAATCTTGCTTTTGACATTCTTATCGGAAGCTGGCCAACCATTTCAGATATTCTTCCATTGATAGATACATTATCTTTATCAGATAAAATGTAGTGCATTATATCATTAGTCATATATGTATTATAGTATTCCTCATCAAGTTCATCATCCTTGAAGCGGTATTCTACTCTGTTTAACACATATTCATATATCTTAAACTTGTCAACATAATCAGTTATGCTTTCCATAATAGCTATAAGACGGTTTCTTAGCGAACTAATCTTGTCTGTAAGCACATCTTCACTGGCAACAGCTGAATCTATGGAAGAAATCTCTATTATCTCATTGACACCCTGGAACATTTCAAGAAACAGCTCATCATCTATCTCATTATCCTTAATCATATTAAGAATTGTATAATAATTCATAGACATCTTAATATAAGCAAGACCATTATATAATGATGACAATCCCTTTCCATATTTAACAAGATTATCTGATAAATTCTTACCCTTTGTTATCTCACTGGCAATATATCCTAAATTCTTCATATACCTATTTCCAATCGTTAATTTTAATCAATGATTAATTTAAATTAAGCTTATCAAGCTTATCGCAAAAATCAAATGTTGCGAAATAATCTTTTGGTGTCTCTGCTCTTCTTATCATCTGTACACTTCCATCTTCCTTAAGAAGAAGCTCTGCTGATCTTAACTTACCATTATACTGGTAACCCATAGAATAACCATGTGCTCCAGTATCGTGAATAATGAGATAATCTCCCATATCAATCTTTGGCAGCATTCTGTCAATTGCAAATTTATCACTATTCTCACAAAGTGAACCCGTTACATCATACTTGTGGTCGCAAGGCTCATTTTCCTTACCTGCTACTGTAATATGATGATAAGCACCATAGATAGCTGGCCTCATAAGATTTACTGCACATGCATCAACACCAATATACTCCTTATAAATGTGCTTCTCGTGGATAGCCTTTGTTACAACACAGCCATAAGGTGCAAGCATAAATCTTCCAAGCTCTGTATATATTGCAACATCCCCCATACCAGCTGCTGTAAGAATTTCATCATATACCTTATGAACGCCAGCACCGATAACAGCAATATCATTAGGTGTCTGGTCTGGCTTGTATGCAACACCAACTCCACCAGAAAGGTTAATAAACTTAATATCAGCTCCTGTCTTATCACGAAGTTCTACAGCAAGCTCAAATAAAATCTTGGCAAGTGTTGGATAGTATTCATTAGAAACTGTGTTACTTGCAAGAAATGAATGTATACCAAAATGCTTAACACCCTTGCTCTTTAATATCTTAAAGGCTTCAATAATCTGATCGTGTGTCATACCATACTTGGCATCACCCGGATTGTCCATAATTGATGTTCCAAGCTGGAAATATCCGCCAGGGTTATATCTACAACTCATAGTTTCCGGGAACTTTCCATCAAGTATTTTATCTAAGAATTCAATGTGTGTAATATCATCAAGATTAATTGTTGCACCAATCTCATTGGCATAAGCATATTCTTCTGCTGGTGTATCATTAGATGAGAACATAATCTCACCCGGCTTATAATCAAGTGCATACGCCATCATAAGCTCTGTCTCAGATGCACAATCAACTCCACAGCCGTACTCCTTTAATATATTTAATATGTATGGATTAGGGGTAGCTTTTACCGCGAAATACTCTCTATAACCTTTATTCCATGCAAATGCTTCTTTTAATCTCTTTGCATTATCTCTTATTCCCTTCTCATCATAAAGATGATAAGGTGTAGGATATGTCTTATCAATCTCCTTAAGTTGCTCTAATGTTACAAATGTCTTCTTTTCGCTCATCTTACTCTCCGTTCCACATTCCTGTTACGTATTAAAGTCTGTACTTTTAACAGATTTCATTGAATGTAATTTATATATTTTTCCACGTTGAATTGTATATTAGTTATGATAATTCGTCAAGTATGGTTATTCTAACTTACCATTATCCTGATTTAATACAAAATGGCAGGAAGCTGTAATCTGCTGGCTGTGTGCCTCTCCCTCACACGCCATATACCGCTCCTGCCATATTATTAATATATTAAAACCACAAATTAATATGTAAGATTAGCACAGCCCTTAAATGATGTAGGGTCAATCTTTACATCTTTGCCATACTGTGCACTCTTAAGATTAAAGCAATTAAGAAATGCTTCACTTTCAATTCTTTCAAGTGTCGATGGAAATTCTACTTTCTCCAACCTCTGGCAGTTCTCAAAAGCATTGTTGCTTATAACCTTAACACCTTCTGGAAGCACAACCTCCACAATGTCATCTCTATTAGCAAATAATTCTTCTGGAAGACAAGTAAAGTCACTCATATCTATCTCTTTATATGTTCTGTTGTATAATGTAACCTTAATTCTTTTATTGTTCATAATCTTTCCCTCACATTCTACATTGCTATCAATTGCAAAGCGGCAATGCTCGCTGTCTATTTAAACCAGCAGTGTTAATGCCGGTTATAATCTTTAATTCATATTAAGCATTCTAAGGACTGACTGACTTGTGCTAAGCAGACCATTCTTATAGTATCCTAAAGCACTGTTATCATCACTGTAATTATTGTATGCTGTATTATATGTATTACTATCATCACTTGTATTAATAGTCGATGATGCTGCTAACAGCTTTGATAATATTGCTTTATATGTATTAATTACATATTTGTAATCATCATAGCTGAACAGCACATTAGAGCTGCTTGTTCCTGATGATACACGGCTCTTTAATACTGCATCAGATATATTGTACTTATTAGCTGTTATCTGGTTTTTAAGTACTGAAAGCTCCTGATTGTTCTGTCCCTGCTGGCTGTTATTCTGTGAATTAACCATTATTCCTGTATCGCCAACACCTGTACTCTGTGAAAGATCTGTAGCACCAGCTCCATCAATTGTTGTTGAATCAGAAGAAAGTGCTCCACCTAATATGTCATTAATTCTGTCTATATATCCTAATGTCTCTTTATATGGAGGAACTCCTCCATATTTGCTTACAGAACCACTTCCAGCATTATATGCAGCAAGGGCAAGTGTAACATTGCCATTGTAATCATCCAAAAGATACGCAAGCATCTTCGCTCCACCTGTAATATTCTGTCTTGCATCAAACGGATCTTCAACACCTAACGATTCTGCCGTTGTTGGCATAAGCTGCATAATCCCCTGTGCACCACAATATGATACTGCTTCTGTATCAAAATCCGACTCTGCCTTTGCAACTGCCTTTAACAAATTAACATTAACACCGTATTCATTAGATACTTCATTAAATATATCATCTAATGACTCACTTCCTGAACTTATATTGTTAATTACATTATCAAAATCAGTTGCACCAGCCTGGTTAATATTATCTCCCTGACTTACAAGATATACATTACCATCTAACATATTAACTGAATCTACTACCATTACTCACCAGTTTCCTTCTTTTCTTAATTGTCTATACATTGTATAAGCATCTGAAAGTATCTGTTTCTCATTCGGATATTCCAGAAGATGATACGCCTCGTGATACTTATAGTAACCTGCATCGTAAAAAAAATTCTTCTTTCTGAGGCACACAGTCATAGCTGTCGGATTCACACAGATACCAGTGAACGATCTTATCGATATTCTTGTGTCCAGCCTTAAATGAATAATTCGTACTGCCAATGTAAGCTCTTATTCTTACATCAGCACCTGCCTCCTCATTCACTTCACGCACAGCTGTCTGTTCATAAGTTTCTCCCTTTTCGACTGTCCCCTTTGGAAGTACCCAGCCATCTCGTGAATTCATAAAATTCTTATATAATACAAGAACTTTGCCTCTGAATATTACTACTCCTCCACAGCTTACTGCTTCTGACATATTCGTTTCCTCCAATCCATTATACAATGCTGATATTTTTTTATCAAGGCTTAAATGTTTGACATAGCGTGCTGTTTTCTGACATTTTTCGCAATCTCTTATATATATGACGTCATCAACAAATAAGCTCCTGCCAAACATATTAACATATTATTGAAAATACGCATCAAATACAGCCTTCGCTATATACTGTGCACTTGATACACCTGAATAGCCACCCTCAAGCACAACACTTACTACAATCTCTGGTGTCTCTGCCGGAGCAAATCCAACAAACCACGAATGTACATTATCACTATTATCGTATTGTGCCGAGCCAGTCTTACCAGCAGCATTATATGATGACCATCTCATTGAACCACCTGTACCTGAATCAACAACCTCTTCCATACATTCTGTAAGATACTGTGCTTCGTCACTTGTCATAAGCTTGTCAATAACTGTTGGTTTATTCTGTTTTACTACTCTGCCATAAGCATCTTCTATTCTGTCAACCAGATATGGTGTCATCATTGTACCATCATTAGCCACTGTTGCAGCTATCATAAGATTATGGAGTGGACTTATCATAGTTTTTCCTTGTCCAAATTGCAGTTTCCTGCGCTTCACTTATGCCTGACTCCTCACTCAGTGCAAATGAACTTTTATTATATTCAAATGCGACCGGTATATTCTTATTAAATAAAAATGAGGTGCATAGATTCTTAAATGAGGTCAGCTTAAGTCCTGCACCTATATGCGAAAAGGCTGAATTACAGGAATTAGCAAAAGCATCTACAAGATCTTGCTTTCCATGTGCTTTTCCATCTGCACATGGAATTGTTGTTCCACCTTCCTCATAATCACTTCCGTCGCATACATACATAAATGAATTATCTGTACCATTTTCCCTTATATACTCAAGTGTTGTAAGTATCTTAAAGGTTGAACCCGGTGCATACAATCCTTGTGTAGCCCTGTTTAAAAGAACCGACTCAGAACTATCATAATTAATCCATTTATCGTAATCTTTATCTACCAGATTAGGGTCAAAATCAGGCTTGGAAACCATTGCCAGTATCTTTCCTGTAGAACTTTCCATAACTATCACAGCACCTTTGTTACTGCCAAGTGCCTTATATGCTGCCTTCTGCAAGGTTGTATCCAATGTTGTATACACATTATGTCCCTTTGCCTTATCGCCTGTTAAATCATTGGATATCTGATCAAATATATTATCTGTCTCAGATAACAGATAATAATTCTCTGTTGACTCAATTCCCATCTTCGTCTTGGAATTATATCCTATGACGTGGCCAAAAAGGCTTTTTCCTGTGGATACACTCTTGTCTCTGTACCGTCATCTGCCGTATCAGTCGTTGCAAGCACTGTTCCATCAGAAGCATATATATCGCCTCTCACAACCTTATCAGCCTGATTATCTATTCTTTTATTATATGGATTGTTAATAACATCTTTGGCATCTTTGATATTAAATACACAAAGATATACTATCATAATTGCAAATAAGCCTATAAACACAAAAGATATTATATTAGTTTCCCTGTTTCTAAGGCCTTTTTTACTTCCTTCTACAATATCCGTTTCTTTTTCTTTACGCCTGATGTTTCTTCGGCGTTGTTTTTGCTGTTGATTGTTTTTTTGCATTTTTACCTTTTCTGTCATCTTCATACTCGCTTTCATCAAGTCTCATATTATACATTCCATTAATCAGTGCAAACATCACTAACGAACTTATTATAGAGCTTCCTCCATAACTTACGAACGGCAGTGTTACACCAGTCATCGGAATAAGCTTTATTGCTCCTCCAACTGTAAGGAACACCTGAAAGCCATATGTAACTCCAAGTCCAACTGCGACAAGCCTGTAAAACAATGTCTTACATCTTGATGCAATGTTCATCATAAGTATAAGATTATTAAGGCATACCAGTAATAACGATATAGCAAATATTAATCCAAACTCCTCTGAAATAGCTGAGAACATAAAATCCTTTTCTGCAACAGGAATTTTATCCGGCATACCCTGGCAAAAACCATATCCAAACCACGAACCCATTCCTATTGAAAACAGCGACTGGCATACCTGATAACCACTATCATCAATATGGCTCCACGGATCTTTCCATATTATAACTCTTTTTCTTACATGAGAGAAAAGCTTATATGCGATAACACCTGCAACTCCTCCACCCATAATACCTGCACCTGCATATAACACATTCTTGGTTGCAATATAAAGCATAGCAATATAGACCACGAAAAATATAAGTGCTGCTCCAAGATCTGTTGACAGCACAAGTATTATAACATGAAGTGCGGCAAATGCTGTAACTACAGCAGTCTGTCTGAATGTTGTTGCTTTATTAAACATCGAAGCTACAAACATTACATATAATATCTTTACAAATTCTGCCGGCTGTACTGACACAGGTCCCACGGTAAGCACAAGATTAGCTCCATATATCTTATTGCCAAGAAGAACTGCCAGCAGTAGCACAAGTCCTGTGCCACAGTATATCCAGCCCATTTTTCTGAAGCTTTTCACCGTCTTTAACAGCCACGGAATGGCAAGTGTAAGCAATGTGCCCGCAACCGCTATAGCAAACTGCTTTACGCATTTGGTATAACTTAATCTTGCTATCATAACAAAGCCAACCGCCATCAGCATACACATATTATTAACAAGCAGCCTTGATGCTTTAGGATAAAATACCATATAAAGCATAATAACTGCACCAAGATATACCAGCTGTGCAAAATACAGATATATATAATTCATATCATCATACACAACATACATTATAAGATAACCAGTAAAATGTACAATTACCATTATAATATTCTGTATCCGGTATACTTTTTTCTTTTATCTTCATTTCTTATTACTGCACCCCTGTATGCCGCGAGTGCATAGAAAGCCATAAGAAATGCAAGTACATATTTTGATAATTCCAAACAAACTGTCTGCATAATTAATTGACTCCTCTATAGAAATGTCCCTTATATGGCGATACCCCCTCAAAGCTTAAAGCTTTCTTTATTGTAAAAGTATCTTCATCTATGAACTCAAATCTTAACGACCTAACGCCAAGGTCATTTCTTTTAAGTTCCTCTGTTAAATCAAATGTGCCTGCCCACGTCACTGTGTAACAATAACTGCATACGCTCTCAACTATGTAGCTTACATCACTACCCTGCTTTAAAAGAGTTGTACTACACTTCTTATCACATATTCCATAAGTCTTTCTAACACACGATTTAGATACCATAGCAGGTATTTTTCCATACACAATAATCTCACTTCCAGCAGTCAGAGTATCCTGTAACTCAGAATTATTAAGCTCAAGCGGAAGTGTGTGGGATAGCAGCCTTACCCCCGCCTTATCAGCAATATCTTTCAATTCATAACCTGCATACTTATTAAATACATACCAGTCCTGTATCAGTAATTATATCTTTAGCCTTAGAATTTCTGCTTCCTATAAGTCCGATTTCTTCAATATTTCTTACAAGATAGCCATCTATTATTGTTCCGGTATTATGTTCTATATCATCAAGCATTGCCGAAAGCTGTCTTACCCTGCTCTGTTCAAGAATATAAGGAAGTGCTATAAACAGCTTAATTCCTGTTTTGTTAATTTCTTCACACGCTTTAATAAATCTCTGCTGGTCACTGTAATACATTCCAAAATCAAGATATATTCTTCCAACTGCAATATCCAGCTTATTATCAGGACTGCTGACTATATCAAGCACCGAACGCACAATATCAAAAGAATGACAATATACTGTACATAACATCTTGCCTGCATTATCTGGTACATTATTATATCTGCCTTCAATCCCTGCACAATTCTTGTTATGCTCATTATGTGTATCACAATCCGAGCTTAATATGCTGTTATCCTGCTCATTATGTGTCATACAGCAGGGGTTTTAATATACTATCGTCAGGCTCCTTATATGTCCTGCAATATGAACTTAATATATTATTATCAAGCAGTGCTATAACTTCTCTTCTTAGCTTCTTTAATTCTCCAACTGATAAGAACACATCATTATCCATATGAAGTTCTATGCCAGACACTTTATAGCCAGTGTTGCCTGTCATTGTAAGCTTGCTCTTAACATCTTCGTAATCAGCTGGCTGTTTTAAAGCTTTAGTCACCTCACTGCCAGA
>ENA-OPYX01001475-OPYX01001475.1-human-gut-metagenome-genome-assembly--contig:-NODE-1475-length-12330-cov-2.631812_pt1 | contig 12330 bp, 11 predicted proteins | sample MGYA00242639_ERZ504486 | MGnify/ENA primary metagenome ERZ504486 (study PRJEB26092, sample SAMD00036296) | human gut metagenome | host: Homo sapiens | study: EMG produced TPA metagenomics assembly of... | reverse complement strand
TGTTCGTAAAGCCGCGGTCTTCAAAATGCTTGACGAAACGCTCGCTCGACATCACGAGCTTTTCGGGCTGCGTGAGGTCGTCGCGCTCGGCGATATCCTGCTCAAGCGAACCGGCATTGACGCCGATACGAATCGCACAGCCCGCGGCACCCGCAGCATCGATCACCGCGTCAACCTTGGCCCAATCGCCAATATTGCCGGGATTGATGCGCAGCTTGGCAGCACCGGCCTCAACGGCACCAATGGCGAGTTTATGGTTAAAGTGGATATCGGCGACAATCGGCACCGGAGACTCGGCGCAGATGGTGCGGAAACCCTCAAGTGCGGCCTCGGTGGGCACACTCACGCGCACGATATCGCAGCCAGCCTGCGCCAACGCGCACACCTGCGCAAGCGTTGCCTGGGCATCAGCAGTATCGGTGCAGGTCATAGATTGGACCACCACAGGCGCGCCGCCACCGATCTGCACGCCGCCCACATGCACGGGGCGCGTCAGCTCGCAAGGCAAAGGATGGGATAAAGACAAACCAAACACTCCCCTACAGAATAAATCGAAGGATGTCGGAACGAAGCATATAGACAAACAGCAGCGCAAAGAGCGCGATGCCCACATAGCTCACAATCGTCTGGACCTTGAGCGGAAGCTCGCGGCCCGCAATCTTTTGAATGATCTCGATGACCAGCTTGCCGCCATCGAGTGGTGGGATGGGCAGCAGGTTCATAAAGCCAAGCGAGAACGAAATGAGGGCGGCAAACGAAAGGAACGTGGCAGGGCCGGCAGCAGCAGCCTGTGAGGACATAACGCTAATACCCACGATCGAAGAAGACTGATCGAGAATCTCCATCGTATGCTGCGGCTGGAGTAGGCGCATAACGCCATCCGCCGTCTGTACAACATAGGAGAATGACAGACGCGCCGAGGTGATCGGGTCTAAACGGACCACCTGCATAGAGGCATACACACCCAGGCGCTCGTCCTCTTTGAGCGCAACCGTGGTCGAATGCTGCTTGCCGTCACGCTCGTACTCGATGGCGATATCGTCCTTACCGGCAGCCTTGCCGATGGCATCGTAAACGTCCATCCAGGTAGAGCACGATACTCCGTCAACCGAAAGGATCGCGTCGCCGCCCTCGATACCCGCCTTGGCGGCAATAGACCCCCGTCAACCTGACCGATCACGTTGGTATCCATCGGCACGGTGACACCCGCAATGGAATAGATACTCATAAGGAGCAAAAAGCCCGTCAAGATATTGACAATAATGCCCGCGAGCAGCATAAAGGCGCGCTTGAGAAAGCTCTGGCCAAGATAGGTGTGCGAACGCTCTTGTGCAAGGAACTCGGCCTCGCCGCACGGCAGCTCCCACGCATCGCCCTCGGCAGTTGAATGTTCGCGATCGAAACGGCGGCCGTCAAAGGTGGTGTAACCCGCCGCATCTCGCGGCAGCGTCTGATACTTGGTGGGATAGTAGCTCGGCGAGGGCTTCTCCCCTTCCTCATACCAGGGTGCGATGGAGCCCCAGCCAAGCAACAGGGCGCATGCCTCAAGCACATCCTCCTCGGAAAGCTCGAGCTCGACAGCAAGGTCGGCCACGGTCACGCGACCATGACGATAGATAGCCGCGAGCACGCGATCGGCACACGAGACGTCGGTCGGATCCATACCGCAGATGGCAGCGTAGCCACCCAGCAGCAGCGGGGTCACGCCAAACTTGGTTCCAATGCGACGCGACGTGTAATGAATGTCAAAGCGGCACGGCAGGCCCAAAAAGAACTCGGTCACACGGACGCCGCAGGCACGCGCCGCCAAAAAGTGGCCGCCCTCGTGCAAAAACACGAGGACGGAAAGCATCAGCAGGCCCCAAAAGACCGATGAGAGAACGCTCAGAACAGTATCCATAAAACGAAAAAGCAATCCTTATGGGTTAGGAACGGGTTGCGGCGAGCACCTGCGCAGCCTTTTCACGCGCCCACGCATCGATGTCGCGAAGCTGCTCAAACGAATCGACCGCCTGCATATCGTGGGCATCCATGCAGGATTCCACAATGCGATCGATATCGGTAAAGCTGCAGCTATCGTGCAGGAAGGCATCGACGGCAACCTCGTTGGCGGCATTGAGCACGCACGGCATGGTGCCGCCCGTCTTGCCGGCACGCTCGGCCAGTGCCAGACAGCGGAAGGTATCCATGTCGGCAGCATCAAACGTGAGCGCCCCAGCTCGCGAAAATCGATACGAGGCGCCGGGGTATCCCAACGCTCGGGATACGAGAACGCGAACTGGATGGGAATACGCATGTCGGAAGCACCGAGATGCGCCATCACGGAGCCGTCGGCAAACTCGACCATAGAGTGATCTTGGACTGACGCTGCACGACCACGTTAATGAAATCGAGGTCGCAGTTAAACAGGTGCATGGCCTCGATGCGCTCCAGGCCCTTGTTCATGAGGGTGGCGGAGTCGATGGTGATCTTGGCACCCATGGCCCACGTGGGATGTGCGAGGGCATCGGCACGCGTCACGCGATTGAGCTCGTCGCGCGTGCGGCCAAAGAACGGACCGCCCGAGCAGGTGAGCCAAATGCAGTGGGCCTCGCGCGGGTTCTCACCCAGATAGCACTGGTAGATGGCGGAATGCTCAGAGTCAACTGGAATAAGCTGGCCCGGTTGCGCCAACGGCATAAGCAAGTCGCCACCGACGACGAGGGACTCCTTGTTGGCAAGGGCAAGGCGCTTATTCGAGGTCAAGGCCGCATGGCTCGCCTCGAGACCGGCGGCGCCCACAATAGCGACAAGCACGCAGTCGACATCGTCGCGACGCGCGAGCTCGCAAACCGCCTGCGCGCCAACGCCGAGCTTCGTTCCCTCGGGCAACTCCTGCAGCACGGCATCATCGCCATGAGCGACATCGGCCACGGCAACCGCCGAAACCGAGAACTCGCGGGCAGCGGCAACGAGCTCGAGGGTACTGGAGTTAACGGACAGCGCCGTCACCTGCAGGCAATCGGCATGCTGGCGGCACACATCGAGCGCCTGGGTGCCGATAGAGCCCGTACAACCCAGGATGGCAACGCGAAGGCGTCCATCGGGGCCATACGTCGTCTGGAAGGACATTACAGCACGCCTCCGATCATCAGCAACAGCTGTGCGGTGATGCAGCCGAAGATAAGCGAATCGCTACGATCGAGCATTCCGCCGTGGCCCGGGATAAGGTTGCCGGAAATCCTTGACGCCCACACCGCGCTTGATGCGCGACTCGATAAGGTCGCCGATAACGCCCAGAATGCTCAGCACATTATTGAACGTCTGCTGGCGCTTGGCGATGGCCTGCTGCTCCTGATTGGAATAGTAGCCGTACAGGGTGTTCAGCCGGCCCAGATAGTCCTGATAGCGACCATAGTCCTGCTCGTAGGCAGCATTGTAGGCGCTGCCCTTCCGGTCGAGCTGACTGTAATAGTCCGACAGCTCCGCGTTATACTGCGCCTGTGCGTTCTGCTCCTGCGTGTTGAGCTGGTCGATTCGGGTCACGACATCGTCGCCCTCACTATTGTAGGTGTCCAACGCCAGCCGGTAGAGGGACGGCAGGGCGTCGTTCAGCGCGCCCATCTGCTGCTGGTACGCCTGCTGGGCCACACTGGCCGCATAGCTGGAGCCGTAGCCGCCGGTGAGGGCCGCAGCCTGTGCGGCGGCGTCCGCGCTGGCGTTGCGGGCGTTCTGGGTGTACTGCTGGGCATACTGGCGGTAGAGCGGGTCCTGTGCATAGCTGTACTGGAAGCTGTTCCGCTCCAGCAGCTGACCGATGAGGTCTTCGATGCGGCCCTGATAGGTGCTCTCATACTTGCCCGGACGGTTCTGCTGCCAGTTTTTCAGGTCCGCTGCTGCGTTGGTGACGCTCTGACCGGGGACGTACTCCGCATTTGCCAGTGCATTCTCCACCTCTTTGCTGCTGTTCAGTCCCGCCGTGCTGTAGGAGGGCTGGACTGCAGGCTGGGCAGTCACATCTTCCAGCAGCTGCTGTTCTTTCTTTTTCTCGGTGCTCATAAATTCTCCTTTCTCACTGGATGCTGTTCAGCCGGCGCGCAGCGGCTCCGACATATTTTCCACGTCCAGATTGCAGAGCACATATTGTAATTGCTCCTGCATCTGGTATAAGTAGTTGCGGATGGCGCGGGCATCCTCCGCGTCCATGTTCTCGCTCAGATGGGGCAGTCCGATCTTCGAAAGTCCCGTGACACTTGCCATGTTCAGTTCACCTCCTGTGCCAGAATGCCGCCCTTCGCGGCGGCGCTCGTCCGGGTCAGGCTGCGCAGGGTGAGCTGACCTCTGCCCTTCAGCCGGAACCGCAGGCTCCCGCACCGCCTCGGCACAAACGGAACATCGAAGCAGCGCCGCCCGTCGGCGGTCAGCTGGGCCAGTGTCTCCCACGCTCCGCTGTCGTAACTCACAGCCACCTCGATGCGGCTCTTCACCTCGGCCTCGAGCCGGAGCGTCAGCCGGGAGAGATACAGCTCTTCCGGGCTGTCCAGCCCGATGTTCCCGCTGACGAGCTCGAAGCTCACGCCGTCCTCGATGCCGCCCGCCTGCTGCCAGTTCTCCTCCCGGTCCGCATCTGCGGCCCAGATGGCCTTTCCGTCCCAGAGATAGAGCTGCCCGCCGCTTCCGGCCATCTCGTAGGAGCAGACATCTTCCTCCTGCCAGAGCCCCCGTTCGGTGTCGTAGACCAGCAGCCGCACGGCCTGGGCTTCGCCGCTGCCCCGCACGAGGTGCAGATAATACCGCCCGTCCAGCGCGCCGCCCAGCGCCGACTTCACGTTCCGCAGCCGGGCCGGGTCGAGGGCCGTCGAGACTTTGGTGGGGATGCTGCCGTCCCAGGCCATCACGCCGTCGGGCGAGAGATAATAAAGCGTCTCGTTGATGACGCAGAGGCTCCGGGCAGCGCCCTTTGCCACGCCCCGGCAGCGCAGGCTGCTGAGCTGGAAATCCGAGGGCTTGGAGCCGTAAAGCTTGTGAAGGGTGTTTTCCTTGAAGAAAAGCGCATATCCCATACAGGTAGCCGCGCCGGTAAATGCCCCGTCGCTGCCCACGGTCACGGCATAGCTGTCGGCGGCAATGCCCCGGTAGGAAAACCAGTTGGTGGGGTCACCCAGCTTGCAGGCGTAGATGACGTTCTCCTTGTTGGAGCATCCCCACACCCGGTTGTCGCACTCGGTCAGGTAGTCCATGTCCGGCACCCGGCGTTCCAGCTCCACCACCTCTGCCGAGACGAACTCCCGGCTGACGCTGCCGTCCAGACTCACCCATCTTACCGCTGCGCCGGTGCGAGTCAGACGGCCATAGAACCACTCGCCGCCCGGGTCGGCCTTGACGCGCAGAGCATCTGTGCCGGCGTCGTAGACGATGCGGTCGCCGTCCAGCTCGTTCCACTGCCCGGCCTGTTCCGCTGCAGAGCCGGTGAGGGTCACGGTGTCCTCTGCCGCAAAGTCTGTCCCCACCCCCTTTGCCGAGATGCGGCAGTAGTCCAGCACCACCGCCGACCAGTTGCCGGACGCCTCACTATATACTTCCAGCGTGCTCTCGCTGCTCCATGGCTTTTCCGGGTCTTCCACCCGCAGGAAAAGCTGACCGTCCGTCGGCTTGTCGGGTTCAGCAGGGCCGCAGCCACTCACCTCGTAGACCTTGCCCTCCGCGTCGCAGGGTGCAAACTCCACGCTGGTATTTTTGCCCGACCACACCGCGCCCAGAGCGCTCACCTTCCGGCTGGCAGTGTCGAAAGCCAGCTTGTCCGGGAAGATCAGGATCTTCGTTCCGATGCCCACCAGCGTTTTCTTGCTGTTCTCCACGGCGTCTTTCAGGGTCACTTCCATCTCATCCGTGTCATCCGGCGTGTAGACGAGGTCTCTGCCGCAGACGGTCAACAGGCCGTTCAGGTGATACATCCCGTTCAGGTCTGCTTCCTCCCGCAGCTTCCGCCGGGGCAGACGGGTGCTCAGGGCCGGGAAATTCCGGGCCGAAAAGTTGATGCCCGCGCTGTACTCTGCCTCGGTGCAGCTGTACGTCTCGTTCAGCCCGCCGAACACCCGCAGCATGTTCCGGGTGTTTTTCAGGCCGTTCCGGTTCGAAAGTATCATCTTTCTCCCTCCTTACCAACGCCAGCTGCAGCCCCGGGTGGGCAGATTCTTCCGCCGCAGCCACGCGGCCAGTTCGGCTAAGATGCTGTTGTACTGAGCCTGCTCACCGGCGTACCGGTCGTTCTCGCCCAGCGCGGCGTCCGTCATGGCGCACAGATAGTGCGGGTACAGGCTGTCGAAGGGCGGCGGCACCAGCAGCACGTCGTCATCCCGCAGACCGTTGTCCCACGCAATGTCCGCGCCCACGCCCTCCCGGCTGTCGGCGCTGCTGGGCCGGAAAAATTTCTCCCGCAGCATCCCGTCCACCTCGCACAGCCAGCGCTGCCGGGTGCGGGCCGCGACACGGCTGCCCGGGCGCAGCTCTTCGGCTCGCTCCATCGCTTCTCCTACCGTCATAAAAAGCCTCCTTTCGCTTTTTCCAAAAAGGCCCGGCAGAAGCGGCCTTCTCCGCCGTTTCTGCCGGGCCGCGTTGTCTTATTTTACTGGGCCGCAGTCTCTGCCGCAGCGATGCGGGCGGCGGTGTACTCGTCCTGCTGCTGGCTGTGTTCCAGCACCTCGGCCACTTCGGGCGGCACTTCCACCTCCACGCCCCGGCGGATCTTGTAGTTCACGCCGTTGACGCTCACGAACAGATCGCCCTTGTACCGGCTGTTGTCCTTGAACAGCCGGATGCGGACATTCTTCTTTTCTGCCATAGCTTCTCCTTTCCGGCTGGCTCAGTTTGCCGCCGCAGTGGTGGAATAGCTGGACACGCTCTCGATGCGCACCATGTACTGCTCCACCAGACGCTCGGCGGCGCGCATACCCTTCCAGCCCACAGAGGCGCGCTGGTTCAGCGGATCGTCGCCGTAGCCCAGCTGCTTGACGATGTGCTCCAGGCCGCCGCCTTCCAGCTCGGTGACGCCGTAGGCGTGGGCGCCCAGCACGAGGGTGCCGAAGACGGCCAGACCCTCCGGACAGGTGGCGTCCTTCCAGATCTTTGCCTCGCTGGTCTCGATGAAGCGGATGTTGCCCAGCTTGCCGATCTCGCCGCGGAACATGGTGTCCGGGTCGGCGTACTTGTGGGCCTCGATGAACTCCTTGCAGGTCTTGAGGTCGTAGGCGGCGTAGGGATGGATGATGGCGATGTAGCTGTCGCCGATGGGGTCGGCGTTCATCGCGCCCAGCTGTGCCGCGGCCTGGAAGAACAGCTTCGGGGTCAGGGTGCAGCTCTTGTCCAGCGCCTTGCGGCTGGTGACGGCAGTCTCGGTGCCGTCTGCGGAAAGCTTCGGCGCATAGATGACGTTGGTGCCGCCGGCCAGCACATCGCGGGTGATGCTGTCCATGGTGCGGCCCGCCTGGCTTGCCAGAACGCGGGTGGCCTGTACCACATTGTTGTCGATGGCCGTCATCTGCAGCACATCGGTGAGCGGAGTCCAGCCGCCGTACTGGTGCAGGTCGCTGGTGATGGTGGTCACATTCAGGGTTTGGCCGTTGGGAGTCACGCCCTCGGTCAGCGGGGTATCGGCCTTGGGCAGGCTGTCGTACTTTGGCGGAACTCAATGGTCTTGCCGCCGTTCTGGGGGTACGGGATAGTAGTCCGCGAACTGGTCATGCACCAGACGGGGGCTCTGCCTGGTCGATAAGACGCTTCTCGTAGAAGGTCTTCATCTCGTTGGTCATGGTGCCGGTGGTGTTCTGCAGGCTGGCAGAAGGGTCGGCAAAGAGCTGGAGGTCCATCTTCAGGTTGTAGTTTTTTCATGTCATTTGTCCTTTCTGTATCAAAATTTTCAAAAACTGATCTTCACCCCGTGCATCGCACGGCGTTCCAGTGCCTCACGCTGGGCGCGGGTCATGCTGGCCACATCGGCCCGGGTGATGGCCGCACCACCGGGGCTGGTACCGTTTTCCGCCGGGCGGGCCGAACGCTGGCGGATGCGCTCCACAACGCCTGCTCCACGGTCTGGGCGGTCTGGACGCAGAGCGTCGTTGGTAGTGGGCCAGACGGGCTAGGGCGTCGACCCATCCCGCATCCCGGGCAGCTGCATCAGGCGGCGCATCTCGGGGTTCGCCAGCTCCTGCTTGAGCGAAAAATCCGGCATATCCCGGCGAAGCATCGCCTCTTCCGCCGCCCAGCGGGCGTGGAGGGCGCGGACGGTGTTCGCGCCCTCTCTCAGGCCCGGGATGGGCGGGAGCGGCAGCGGCGCAGGGCGTTCGGGCGGTGCAGGACGCTCTTCCGGCTCCTGCACTGCCGCCGGTGTCGGCACATCCGAAGCTTCCCGGCCCTCATCCGCCTTCATAGTCCCGGAGGCGATGGCCTGCTGAGCCTGTGCATGGCTGAGGGCAGGAGCGGAGGGGGCGGCGGCATCGCCGCCCTCCGAGGCAAAGAGCTGCAGATCCACCATCGACTGTTCTCCCCGTCCGCTCAAATCGGCGAAGCGGACATTGTCCGGGTAGCGTTCTGCCAGCAGAGCAAAGCCCGCCTTTGCAAATTCGAACGCCCCCTCCACCCACGGCTTCTGGGGTGCTGCCGCCGTCACGGCCAGACGCGGGCCGTCCGGCTCATCCCACACGCCGCTCCTGGTGCCTTCCTCGCCCGCCAGCAGGGCGCAGAGGGTCTGCATCAGGGTGCTGGCCCCCGCACACACGATGTCCTGCCCGGCGGGGGCATAGCCCGCATGGCCCGAAGCTTCCAGCCGACAGGTGGGGCCTGCCGGGCCATCCAGCTCGGTGTAGTTTACTTTTATCATCTCATTTCTCCTTTCTGCGTCTTCATCGCCCTCGCCATTGCAGCCGTGCTCAGCTCCTGTGCCGGGCCGCTGAGCTTGGGGGCTTTGGACTTTTTCTGCACTTCCAGCAGACCCGTCAGCTGGGCCATCTGGGCCTGCATCTGCGCCAGCTGCTGGGCAAGGGTGCCGTTCTGACGCACCCTCTGGCGCACCTTTTCGATGCCCTCAAAGTCCATCATTTCCAGCGCCGCCAGCGCGGCGTCGGCGTTGGCCGGGGCGAAAAAGCCCAGCTGATAGCACTCCTTGGCCGTCTCGTTCTGCGACAGGCGGGAGAAGGTGGACTTTTTCTCCGCACTCACCACGATGTCGAACACCGGCTCATGACTGCCCAGCTCCACGCCGCCCACGACTCTTGCAGGCTGGGCGCGGAGCACCTGGCCCGAAAAGCGGACGAACTCGCTCTCGCCGCTCTTGCCGGTGATGCGGAAGATGCGCTCCTCGTCGTAGAACTGCCTCATCAGCTCGATGATAAGGTAGCACTCTTTGGCAAATGCCCTGTAAGCGCTCTTGAGCATATCCCGGCTGAGCTTCGAACCCGCCTCCTGCAAGGCCGCGATGGCCGAAGCTGCCGTCACGCCGCCTGCGGTGCCGCCCTGGGTCATGTCACGGTTTCCGCTGATCTCCTTCAGCTCCTCGATGCGGCTGTTGCGGTAGCTCAGGCTGTTGCCCTGCAGACCCGCCGTCTGCAACGGCCGGAAACTGTCGTCGTTCAGGCGCCCCACCACATGGATGATGTCCCGCGACAGGTCAGTCAGCTCTTCCTCATTGACGCCCGCCGTGTCGCTCAGCACATACCGCTGGCGGGACGAGAGCAGGACGTTCTCGTCCATGGCGTGGTTCATCTTGTCGATGGCGGTCTGGCACTCCTTCATCACATCGATGTACCCGAAGCCCGCCGGGCTGTCCTCTTCCATGAACAGCGCGTCGAACACAAAGGGATACTTGCCGTGGTCGTAGAAGCCTCTTTCGGCCAGCGCCGGGTCGTTCTCGCTGGCGTAGAGCACCACGCCGTTGCAGAACTTGCAGTAGTGCAGGACGCTCCTGCCCTCGGGGGAAAGCTTTTTGTAGTACCAGTCCACCACGACGCTCTTGTCGCTGGTATCAAGGCCGCCGTCGTGGATGTAATGCGGCACGTCCAGCACGCTGGCAGTATGTCCGGCCAGCTGGGGCCAGCGGCTTTCCAGCTGAGCCGTGTCGGCCAGACTCAGCGAGAAAAAGTGGGGCGACGCCTGAATATCGTCCACGCCCGGCTCCCAGTAGAGCATCAGCAGGTTCATGGGCCGGATGGCGATCTCGCCCACACCGCCCCGCTGCTCCGAATCCCAGAACACGCCTTTGACTCCGGTTCCCTGCTTGAGCTTGCGCCACCAGGTGTCGCTGTACACCTGCTCATAGTCAGCCTGTTCCAGCACCACGGGCAGCACGCTGGAAAGCGCCTGTGCCGCTGCCTCGTCGTCCTCGGCACGGGGCAGGACGTTGGGACTGGGGTAGTTGTCCATCGCGTCGGCATGCTTGTTGGCGATGGAGTTGAACAACCAGCCGCTGGACGGCTGGGGTTTGCCCTCCATCATGGGGTTCTGGTAGTTCTTCCAGTGTCCCATCCGGAACCACAGTTCGTTGTCCACCAGGCGCTTGTCCAGCGCGGCCTTGCCCGCCTTGTACCGCTGCAAGATCTGCGCAGCCTCAGCCACCTCTTCCGGCCCGATGGGCAGTTTTGTTGCTTCATCCATAGTATTTGTTTTTCTCCTTCCTGCCCTCTGTTGCAGGGCGCTATCGTTTTTCTCCGCCCCCAGCCTCTCCCAAAGGGAGAGCCTTTACACCCTCAGAAATTTCGCCTTCCGATGCAGCCTCCAGCGGTCATCCAGCACCGGCGGGGCCGATGTATGCCGGGGGCGGCGAGATGGGATTTTGCCATCAGCACATATGCGGCACTCATCGTAGATGTGGTCTTCCTGCCGGGTGTCGATGTCCTCCACATTGCTCTCGTCGTACACGAGGTTCGGGATGGTGCGGATGAAGTGCTTGCAGGTATTGAACACCTGCAGCATCGGCCTGCCCTCGCCGTCAAAATTCAGCCGGTAGTGCATCTGCATCTTGCCCGCCAGACGGGTGTGGTCGCCGGGCATCCAGTGCAGAAAGTTCGGCCCCCGCTCCATCATGGCGGCGATGCTCTCGCCCCGGCTCTCGTCGAAGATGGCCGGGTCGGCGATGCCCTGAATGACTCTGCCCCGGAGCACCGGGTCGTTCTGCTCGGCCTCCCGGATGCGCCGTGCCTGCTCCACCGGGTCGATGCGCAGACCCTCGTTGGGGCGTCCGGTGCAGCCGTACAGCTCCTTGATGCGGTACAGCCGCCCCTCCTCGTCCGCTGCGTACCACCCCACCGAGAACGGCTTCGAAAAGCCGAAATCGTAGCCCCGGTAGATTTTCCAGTGCTTCGGGATGGTGAACGGCGCGATGACGTGGGTCCAGCGCTGGTCTTCGTAGTGGTTCGGGTCGTTCCGCCACTCGGTGAACACCTGCCCCGAAAAGCTGTCCCAGCTGCCGTAGAGCAGCGCCTGCTTTTCGGCCTCCGGCATGGCCGCGAGGCTGGCCAGATAGTCTGGGTCATTTTCCAGAAGGGCTGGGTTATCGAAGATGCTGGACGGGATGAACACCCGCGCCCGCCGCAGCACCTTTTCGGTGCCGTCCGGCATCCGCACCGGGTATTCCTCCACGATGGGGGTGCCGGGCGGAGCGGGCGTGATGAACCGCGCCTTCACCCAGCCGTGGCCCACCCCGCCGGGGTTGGTGGTGGCCCGCAGATACACCCGGGTGCCGGGGCCGGTGGGGCGGTTGCGGCTCATCATGTAGCTGTACTCCTCCCACTCGAAGTGGGTCAGCTCGTCGAACCCGATGAAATCGAAAGCTTTGCCCTGATAGTTCGTCCGGTCCTTGGTGTACTGCATCGAGCCGAAGTAAATTTTCGCCCCGCTGGGGAAGACCCACACATGGCTCGTGGCGTTGTACTGCGCCTCCGGAAAGGCCCGGCGGTAATAGCTTTGACTCTTGTCCACGAGGTCGGAAAGCTGCGGATAGGTCTTGCGGAGGATGAGCGCCCGGTAGTGCGGAATGTGTACCTGCCGCAGCGCCTCGATGACGAGGGCGTCGCTCTTACCGCCGCCGGCCGCGCCGCCGTAAAGTGCTTCCGGCTCCGGCCTCCGCATAAATTCCATCTGCCTCGGCTGAGGCCTCCACACGACGCCCGCATTCTTGTTTTCTGCCATCATACATCCTCCACCGGCGGCAGCAGCACCACGCCGCACTCCCGCCCTTCTGCGTCCACGCCCTGGTCGTTCAGGGTCTTCGACACGCCCGCCAGGTCTTTCAGCACAGCAGTCGCTTCTTTCAGTCCCTTCATGATTCCGGGGTCGGTGCTGTTCTCTCGGCGGGCCGTGCGC
>ENA-OPYX01001474-OPYX01001474.1-human-gut-metagenome-genome-assembly--contig:-NODE-1474-length-12332-cov-2.106186_pt1 | contig 12332 bp, 22 predicted proteins | sample MGYA00242639_ERZ504486 | MGnify/ENA primary metagenome ERZ504486 (study PRJEB26092, sample SAMD00036296) | human gut metagenome | host: Homo sapiens | study: EMG produced TPA metagenomics assembly of... | reverse complement strand
ATGCTTTCAGACAGCCTTTTCCAGAGTTGCTGTCCATGCTTTCATCTAATTCCCGGCTCCAGTTCTTCTATCTTCTTTTCCCGTTTCTTCACTTGATGTCCATTGTTCTTCCGGCTCCCAAGCAAACACCCTTCTTGCCGGCATCTATCTTCACCTCCTGCTTTCCAAAAACTTGTTCTACTCCGTAAAGTTTGGAATATCGGCGGTAAAATTCCTGACTTGCTGTTTTCAGCTTGTCATCTAAAACATTCAGATAATCGTATGGTTGTATCGAGATGCTTGTGTCCCAGTGCCTGGCTGACCATTTCCAGCGGCCAGTCTGCTTCCCACCTCGTATTTGCATAATATCATTCGAAGCATGTGCGGTGTGATCTTGATCCCAGTCTTTTTCTCCATGCGTTCAAACATATCGTAGACGCTGTCTACTCTTAACGGCTTCCCTATGGTATCCCCTTTGATGTTAATAAACAGGTATTCCTGTTTTTGCAGGATGTCCCAGTATTCCCCGATATAATAAAGCAGGAATTCAAAGGTATCATCGCTCACCCGTCCTCTTCGCTCTTCGGCATTTTTTGCTCTTGCATCGTTTTCATTATCATCCCGGAAGTCTACCCGGATCTCATGGTTTTCGTAATCGATGTCTTTGGTATAATCAATTCCCAAAATTTCACCGATGCGGAATCCCAGTTCCGATGTCAGTAAGATCAACACCTGATCCCTGCAATTTGTACAGGCTTCTAAAATCGTTACGATTTCGTTCCGTTCGGCTGCCCGGACGTTTCGTTCCTCTTCTTTTAAGTATCCTTTAAATGACCGGGAGCGGATGGTTCTTCTGACCCCGATGGCATTTGCCTTTGTGATCGGCTGATTATAGGATAATACCGACAGGCAGGAACCGTTATTTCTGACTACTTCTAAAAAAGAATAAAACCTGAACACTTCTTTTAAGTAAGCGTTACAGGTTTTATTCTGCGGTTCTTTATCCAAATTGTCGGTATGTTTCCCAGCTTTCAGCCATTTCAGATATTCTGCGAAAAAATCATATTGCGTTTCGTAATCCATTCCATAGACATCTTCTGCTTCATGTTCTTCTTCCAGCAGATATTCCCAGTAGTAGGCAAGGGCAAATGCATTTCTCCGTATAGTATTCGGGGAACGTTTGCCCGCACCTGATGCATTAGATACTTGCTTGGCAGCAACACAATTTCCAGTGTTTCCATATCCCGTATAAAGAAATATTTTACGGAACCTTCTCGCTGCATTTCCACTTTATATCGCTTCATGTTGTCTGCCTCCTTTCCTCTAACGCTATACACAGTATACCCAACTCATGCCGATAAAGCTATCACCAATACCACCAATTCGCTCCAAACCGCCCCTGAAATACCACTAAAACTTTTTGTCCTGTCTGCTACCCGGATCTGGGCAGAACCAACAACGCCACGGATGCTCTCAGCTGTAGTAACGCTCCACTTTCCGGCTTCGGATAAAATCTTCTACTTCTTCGATCCGTTCTGCCATCTGGCACTTTGGCAGTGCTTCCAGAACATCACTCCGATACCTGCCTTTCTTTGCTGTCCGGTGATCCAAAATGGACACAACGCAGGTGTCCTGCTCCGTGCGGATTGCCCGGCCGAATCCCTGCCGCAGCTTCTTCTGCATATCCGGGACTACGATGGTCTGGATATAGGATTCCAGGGATCGGTACTGCTCCTTTTGTGCTTCATGGATGGGGTCCGGAACAGAAAATGGCAGTTTTACGATGATGAGAGACGATACCATGTCCCCCGGAAAGTCCACACCTTCCCAGCAGGAGCCGGCTGCGAACAGCACTGCATTCTCCATCTTCTTAAACCGTGCAATCTCTTCCTGGGAGTTTCTCCATACCTGCACCATCGGGAACGGGATCTGATCCCGCAAAAGCTGATGCACATTTCCCATCAGGGTATAAGATGTGAACAGTACCAGCGTATGCCCGTAAGTGGAACACACCAGATCACGGATCTGCCCGGCAAGCTGCTCGGCCTCTTCCCGGCTCCCCTTTTTTCTTGGGTTTTAAAATGCTCCGGGATGTAAAGCAGACAGTTCTCCTGGTAGCAGAATGGGGATTCTGCCACACACTCCCGGACACCTGTTTCTTTTTCCAGCCCGGTCATCTGTCTGGTCCTTGCAAAACCGTTCCCGGCTTTTAAGGTGCCGCTGGTTAAGATTGCCGGAAATCCCCGGCTCCATAAGGTGGCGTCCAGATACTTCGGGATCTCCCGGTTGACTGCCATAAAGGTTAAATGTCCCCGGCTGTCCTGCTGTAAAAACAAAATATACCGTTTGTCGTTCTTTAAAAACCAGCCGAACAGCTCTTCCATCTCTTCCAGCCGCCGGAAAGTCCAATAAGGAATATTCCCGGCGAGCCTTTTGATCATAAGCTGAAGTCTTTCCTGCATCTGGGCTAAGGCTGTGCCAGCTCCCGGCGGAAAATAAAAACTTTCTTTTCCAGCCATGTCCTCGATGCCATCTTTCCGGTGCTTTCGAATCTCCATCTGAAGAGCGGAAACCCCTTCCAGCAGCCGTTTTCCATCCGTGCCTTTATGCTCTCTGACTAAAAAGTAAGCAATCTCCTGCACATCTTCCCTTCCAATGCTTCTTCCATACATCTGGCTGGCGGCTTCCGGGAGTTTATGGGCCTCATCCACGACCAGAGCCCTGTAATCTGCCAGAAGCGGACGGTACCCATTTGCCCGGTGCATGGCATCTGCCAAGAAGTAATTGTGATTGCAAATCTGTAAAAAAACTATCCTCTTTCCTGGAAATATCCAGATGCTTCTGATAACGGCATCCATGCTTTCCCCGGACATTCCCTGGGGCAGAATTTCGGTACGCACACCAGCCTGCGGTCAAAACCGCTCAGGTTATGTACGGAATCTAAATCAAAGTTATGCCGGAGGGACTTCAATGCCTCCATCTGTGCCTGATTTTTATTCTTGTCCCGGACTGCCTCTAATCTCTGGGCCAGCCTGTAATCGCATACAAAATGTTCCTTTCCCTTGCGGACGACCGCTTTTAACTCTCCCTGAAGCAGATCTGCTTTTAACAGTACGTCCGATAAGAAAGGAACATATTCCTCTATGATGGCTTTCTGTAAGGCGATACTGGAAGTGGATACTACTACAGACCGCCTGTCACATCCCGAATAACCGGAATGCAGTACACTATATTTCCGCATCAGGATGCAGGCTGTCAGATAGGCATAGGTCTTTCCGATGCCGACTCCTGCATCACAGAGCGTGATTTCATTTTTCATAAGGGCATCCAGCATTTCATGGCAGAGACGGATCTGTTCTTCCCTTACATGAAGCCCGGCTTCCGGGAGAAGCTCCCGAAAGATCTGTTCCACTTCGCCATGTGCCCTTTTCTGATATTCATTTTTATAACACATTACTTCTCCTTGCCAGAAAGCTTATCTTACCGTACCCTTACGGACGGGTCTGGTCGCTTCCGGTGTATTCTGTCCCTGTTCCTGCATTTTCTTTATGGCAGCATTCCCTCTTGCCATCATCCTTCGGATATCCGTCCGGGAAACATTCCATGTCCTTACTTTCTGAGGAGCTTTCCTTACCTGCTCGGACAAATGGCATTCACAGAGTTTCGGATATACCACCATTGCTTCCGGTAATTCCAGCGGATACTCGATCATGGGATGGTACACAATATCCCGGATCACCTGCTCATAACATTCCATCTGCATTCTTGCCGTACTGTCCTGATAGATATTTTTCCCTTTCATGGCACTGTAGACCTGCGATGAGATGTATCCCAACGCTTCAAAAACTACAGTACCCATACGGAGTCACGCCGGAAAGGGAATCCGGATCTTTTAAGGCATTCAGATAAACTTCTTTTCCCTGGGCGATCAGCCACATCCGAAAATCGGAAAAAACTGTCATCACTGCACCCTGCTTCCATCATAATACCTGCCGCTGTCCATAAAGCCGTACTTATAAGCCGCATCCCGGTAACTGTAAACAAGATTGTGGAATTGGAGGACATCCTCCGGTGTCATATAGAAGAGCTGCTGCTTGATCCACACTGCCGAAGCATCCAGATCGGTGCCGCACACTTCCTTTGCTTTTTCAATCAGATTCCAGAATTGATCCTTGCTCATTCCTCTTCTTTTTGTTTCTTCCATCTGTTCTCTCCCCTTGATGTGACGTTAATACCACAAGAATACGGCTGTAGTCTCCCACAGCCGCATGGTATCTGATATCAACGACACACTTCTTCATTGATTTCTTTTTTATCTTGCTGTTCCGCATTTGACCTCGCACCCCCGGAACTATCCCTGTATTTCTTCTGGGAAAGGGGACACTACAGGCGGGCGGCTGGCCTGCCGCCGCTCACAGATGTCCTGGGGGTCTTTCTGATTACAACCCGGAGTCCATCTTCCGCTCTCTGGCTGGTAACGTGTATCATTATCCCCCGTCCGTGATCCTGGCGAAAGGCTGCCACCGCCTTATTCACAGCTATGCTTTCTCGCTCCAAGTCTAAGAATCTTTACCCTATACTTAATCATGGCGCTCATACTGTCACGCTTCTACGGTTGGGAACGTACCTGTAGTGCCGATATTCACTTGCCAAAGAACAGCCGAGGGATGTCCCTCTGCTTACTAGCCGATGGCAGTGTATTTTTTTATTCACTTCACAAAAAAATATTTTATCTTGCATCCCCGGATCTGTTTTTCTTCTTTGCCGGATTCTTTTGTTTTGCATCGTTCTTCCGGCTTTCTTTCTGTTCTTTTTCTTCTTCCGGCGGCATCTTCATCACATGGAGTTCTCCGTTAAACAGAGTAAAAATTTCCGGTGACTGGTATTTTTCTTTAAACTTTTCAATCTGTTCCGGTGTCAGCGAAGTAAAATCATCTTCTGTCAGCCCTACTACAAGGAAAGTCCCGGCTATCGCATCATAGACCTGTCCATGATCATCATATAACGCCCGGTTCAGTGGCAATCCTTCAAACTTTCCATTGCCGTTTAAAAGAATTCCAACCTCATCCTCAAATGGATAGGTCATCTCAATGTCACCACCTACTGCCTGCTGCAGATCCTCCAGCTCATTGGGGATGCTCTTGACATAGGGTGCTTTCATCGGCTCGACTACCAGCACCGTCATCATTTCTTTCTGCATTTCGGACACTTCTTTCTCATCCATCGTATCAATCCTCCTGTCTGTTCGTTCCTAATAGTCAGCCGATGAACCCTCTTTGTTTATTCAACTTTCACGGACTTTTTGATCTTCTCAACGCATCTCCGCAGTCTTGTATAAATCGTCTGCTCCGGCTAGTTCCATGTGATGGCTGATCTCCTTTGGTGCATAGCCCATCATCTTCATGACAACCATCTGAAGAGTTTTCTTGTCGGTCGATAACAGGATCTGGAGCAGTTCTTCATTATCCACAGTATCTAACAGGGCTTCCACACTCTCTGGCTGAGACTCTCCAGATCTTTTTCTTCCAGAAGCAGTTCCATGCAGTCCAGAAGCGAGGTCTGGTGTTCCCGGAATCTCCGCTCTGCGTTAAAATCGTTCCAGTCATATTCCCGGAGCTTCTGGATCGTCTCTTCATCCACCCCCTGCTCTCGCAAAATCTTCTCTTCCTCTGATTTCCACTGTTTCCATCTATATTCTTCTTTTGCTTTGTTATAAGCCACTTATCTTTTCCTCCGATCTGAATTTTTGCGAAATCAAATCGGAGTGTGGCGGTGACCTGGCTCGTTCTTCCTGTCTACAGGAATGTCCGGCATCTCTGCTGTCTCCCTGCAAACACGGATCTCCTTTGTAATCATATCTTTACAAAGGCACAGTGTATCGGATGCACCTGTCAGCTAACGGTCAGAAACCTGTCAATTGACGGTCAGTTTTTATCACCTTCTTTCCAGAATAAATAAAATAAGACGGACAATCTTTTTACGGATCATTCGCCTTACTGTTGCTCATTTTCATTATTCAATTCAAATTTTTAACCTGTATTTCGGATACTACTGCTGTTCGTTTTCTTTATTCAATTCAAATTTGTAGCCTATATCTCGCACACTGACAATGCAATTCCCGGCACCATCTTCAACGGCATTCAGCTTTTTTCTTAATCGCTTTACCAGACACCAAATGATATTTTTAATATCACCAACGGAATAATCTTTCCATACAAGCTGGTAAATCTGTTCAAATGTGTATACTCTCATCGGTGTCACCGCTAATAAGTATAAAAAATTATATTCTTGTCGTGTTAAATGTAACGCTACTCTATTCCAAATACTTTATGTTTCTTATGATCCATTACAAGTTTTCCCTTATCAATCATCGTTTCGGATTGCTTTTGAGTTATTTTTTGGTTTATTATTTCGTCGTGCCAATGAAAAAATCTGCAGATCTACTTCTTCTGTAGTGCTATTTATATCCATTACACAGTTCTGCACCATGCGTATATTAATTCTTTTTTCCATGACATACACAATAAAGAAGAAGTATCCGTCAAAATAATAATTGGTATCTGCGTTATCTTTCTAATAGCAGATATAATATTACTTATGTTCTCTTTATAAAGGATCACTCCTATTATAAGCACATCATAAGAAAATAAACTCAAATTATGCAGTAAAATTTGTAGATTTTCTGCATAATCTGAGTTTACCTCATTGAATAGTTTTCGATATGATTGATTGTCAAAATATGCTAATATCTTGTATTTTGTGTCTTTCATATTTAATCTATTTTAGCAAAGCAACCTTTTCTACTTCTTCACAGGAAAATCATCAAATATATTGTCAATTTTTTGTGAAGCAATCTCTCTCATCGCATGCTCTTTCAGTTTTTGAAAACTTTCATCACTGACTGCATGTTCCATACGACAAGCATCAACTTCTGCAATTTGTGGATTAACTCCAACGGATATAAGTTGATGAGTAAAAAAACAATGGCGTTCGTAAATTTTTTCAGCCATATCCCGGCCAAGTTCTGTCAGGTGCAGATAATGCTTTTCATCCATTGTCAAAAAACCGCCCTCTCGCAAAGTTCCTACTGCGTAACATACGCTGGGTTTTGAAACCTCCATGTACCGGGCAACATCCACCGAACGCACCATACCGAGCTTCTTTTGAAGTACCAATACAGCTTCCAGATAGTCCTCCCCAGATGCATGAATCTTCATCTTTAGTCATCCTCAAAGGCAAAGAACTTTTGCAACCGTTCCCGGCTTATTCTGTTCCATCCATCACTCCATAGCACTTTTCCGTTTTCTATAAAGACAAAGTAATTGCAGCACTCCGCAATCAGCTCCGGATCATGAGTAACAATAAACAAGGTTTTCCCCAACGAACTCAATTCCCGCAAATTCTCTGCCACTTTTTTCATGTGCCGATAATCCAATCCGCTTGTAGGCTCGTCAAAAACAATAACCTGTTTATCAGACGCAATCGCGCTGGCAATCGCTACCCTCTGTTTCTGTCCGCCGGACAACGACATAGGATGGGCGTCTCTAAATTCTGAAATGTGCAGACTTTCCATAATACTTTCTGCCTCATGCGCCACTTTTTCTTCATCTGAATTATCCAGACTAAGCAAGATTTCATCCATTACACTTTCCGTAAAAAGTTGGTGGTTTACGTCCTGCATAACCATATAGCAGGTCTTAATTCTCTGATTTGCCATATAAGTTTTTCCATTCATGCTCATACAGCCTTTTGCGGTTTTGAGCAATCCGCATAAATTGTTAGCAAAAGTCGTTTTCCCGGCACCATTGTTGCCGACTACTCCAACCACCGAACCTTGCGGAATCATCAAATCTGATATATCCAGCACCTTCCGCTTTTTCTTCTTACCTCCGGAAGCATTTTTATAAGAAACTTCAAAGTCCCTGATATATAGCTGCTTTGTCGCACACACTGTGCTCTGCATTTTACTAAAATCTTCAGACTGTAAAGTTCTAAGACCCAGCGCATGCAATTCGCCTGTAGATTTCTTTTTGAAGTCGGAGATGGAAAGGTTTTCTTTTATTTGCCCGCCCTGCATATATAGAACGCGATCTGCAATATCCATCAGGTAATACAGGCGATGTTCCGCAATCACAATCGTTTTCCCCTGTGCTTTCCATTTCCGCAATACATCTTTTAATTCTCTGATTGATTTAATATCCAAATTGGAAGATGGCTCGTCCAGTACAAATATATCCGGTTCCATTGCGGAAACGGACGCACAGGCAATTTTCTGTTTTTCGCCACCGGACAGTGCAAATAAGCTCCTATTCAGTAAATCTTCGATTTTTAACGCGCCTACCGTTTTTTCTATCCGCAAATTGATTTCGTCTGCATCGATTGCCAAATTCTCACATCCAAATGCAATTTCACTGGTAGTATCCACTGTAAAAAACTTGTGTCCTTGGATTTTGAAAAACAGAACCAACCACACCAGACAAAGCATAAAGGGATACATTTTTTACATCTATCCCTTCCACAATCGTCTGCCCGGTAAGCGTTCCTTCGTAATAATGCGGGATAAGCCCATTTATTAAACGTGTGAGTGTAGTCTTTCCGCAGCCGGATTCTCCGCAGATCAAAACAACCTCTCCGTCATGGATAGTCAAATTTATATTTTCGATTTTTCCTTTTGAACTGCCTTGCTCATATTGAAAGGCTACATCCTTAAACTCTATCATTTCAGCCCTCCTAAAAAAGCAGGAACACCAACAGGGCAGCAGTAACAATAATCATAAGCGCAAAATCTTTCCAATGGAAACCGATCTTACAAATGCTTGTACGCTTTTTTCCGTTTCCTAACCCTCTTGTCAAAGCTGCCGCAGACAGGTCATTCCCTATTGTTACTACAGACATCATAAGAGGGACAATTCGATATTCTAATACTGCTTGTGGATTCTTGAAAAAATTTTTCCCCGTGATTCCTCTCATACGCATAGCGTTTCCAATAGATCCCGCTTCTTCGGAAATTGTAGGGAAGAACCGGAACATAACAGAAAACGGGATAATGAATGCTTCTGGTATATGCATACGCTGCATGGCAAGGACAAACTCACTAACCTTTGTAGTCGAGAGAAGATAATAGCCCATCATGGCGCTTGGAAACCATCGTGTTCCAAATTGAGCCAGCAGCGATATTATAATTGTTCCTATTAGTCCCATATACGGAACAAGAAATATGTTCACCATCCATGAAACAACAAAAACAATCAAATAGATGATGGCAACCTTTTTCCTACTGCCCGAAAGCAGGAGGAAAAAAAGGTATCAATGCCAAAATCGGCTTTAACCAGAAACTAATACCGTCCGTTTTTCCATCAATCATTACAATGCTGAATATTACTAACATATATAGCTTTGTTCTCGGATCAATCCAAAAGCTCTGCTTAGAATCAACCGACAGTAATAATTCTGGTTTCATTAAACAATGCCCGCCTTTACAAATGCTTCTTCAAATTGCCTTTCCTAAATATGCGCCGATCACTCCGCCAACAATGCCTAAAACAATGACTACCGGAAGCATCCAGTTAGCAGTAAGGCCCATAATGGCATTGATGTATTCGTCTGTACCGCCTCTGCTTCTGTACGCCTCAAAGAAAGTATCTCTCATAATCCACATAGGCAGCATGGAACCGATTACCCATTCAGTAAACACGCAATATCCCAGTACAGTATGTTTCCAGCTTTTATATTCGCCAGCCTTGAAAATTAAATCGCAAGGAAACCGAATACGATTCCAAACGGAATAGAAATCCAGCTTTGTCCCATCAGAAAGCAGAGGACGCTGACCAGCGTACCCATAATAGTTGCCGCACCGAATTTCCCGGTCTTTGTCAGAAACAGCATGAACGGGATACCGCCCAGTATTCCTAGAACCAGTGGTATAATCACTGCAAAGATAGGAATATAACCCATCATACCCGTAATGAAAAACATAACAAAGTAGATGACAGTAAAGATACCGATGTTGATAAAGTCTTTTGCATTCAATTTTTTCTTGTCCATTGTATGAACTCCTTTCTTTTATGCAAGGCTGTCTGCCTTGATTTTCCAACCGATAGCTTTTTCTCTCATGCCAACAAAATCCGCGTAAATACCTGCTTGTTTGATAAGCTCATCATGCGTACCTTGCTGAGAGATTTTACCCCGGTCGATAACGATGATTTGATCCGCATTTTTTACGGTTTTCAACCGATGGGCGATCATAATAATTGTTTTCCCCTGTGTCAGCGCTTCAATCGCTTTCTGAAGCTCTGCTTCATTTTCGGGATCGACATTTGCTGTGGCCTCGTCAAGAATAATGATGGGCGCATCTTTCATAATCGCTCTTGCAATAGAAATCCTCTGCTTTTCGCCGCCGGAAATGGTCGCACCGCTTTCTCCGATTACCGTCTGGTAGCCCTCTGGCAATGCTGAAATGAAGTCATGGCATCTTGCCGCCTTTGCTGCCTTCACTACATCTTCATGGGTGGCGTTTGGGGAACCGAATTTAATATTGTTTTCAATCGTGTCCGGGAACAGATACACATTCTGGAATACCATGCTGATATTCTTCATCAAGCTGTCCAGCTTGTAATCTTTATCATCAATGCCGCCGATGCGGACGCTTCCGCTGTCAACATCCCAAAAACGTGCAATCAGATTCACCAGCGTGGTTTTCCAGAACCAGACGGACCGACAATCGCCGTTGTGGTTCCTTGTGGAATCGTGAGCGATACATGGTCGATCACTTTTTTATCCCCGTAGGAAAAACTCACATCCTGCATTTCAATATCCAGCCGGTCTGGAGCTTGCTCTTTACCATCAATGTCAATCTGAGGACTTTGGTTGATTTCCTCCACACGATCAATAGAAGCATCGATCATTGAAAGCATAAAGAACATTTCTCCCGCACTCTCCAACTGGCTATATATCATGAACGCCGATACTAAAATTATCAGACAATATGTTAATTCCAGCGTACCGTTTATAAAAAGTGCGATAGAGCAGAAAGCAGCGGCGGCACTGGCAATCCGAAGGACAACCTGTTCGGCAGCTATATAGGGAATCCGCTGTCTTTCAATAAGCTGGTTTTTCTTCTGTGTTTCATCAATGGATTTTTCCAGCGTAGTATTTGACTGCTTTGCCATGTGGAACGCCCGCACAACGCCCATTCCCTGTATGTATTCCAGTACGGCATCCATGAACTCCGTCTGCGTCTCTAACCGTATGGGAGATAATCTTTTGGAGCAGCGCAGGAGCATTGTGTTGATTACCATGAACAAAATCACGCCAGCCAAAAAGATCAAACTGATTTTCCAGCTAAAGTAGCACATGGCAACAGAAAAAATACTGGCGTGGATTACACCCACCAAAGTCCGCACGATGATAGCAAAGGACATACTTTCGAGGTCGCTCATGGTCGCTGTTGAAACGGATGTGAGATTTCCCAGACTATGGCTGTTGAAGTAGCCCATCGGCATATACTTCATGCGGTTGCCAATTTGAATCCTCTTGTCCTCACACATTCGATAGCTGCCTTCGCCTTCTTTACCATGCGCCAGATACCAGAAAATAATGGTGCCGATCACACTGACTAACATAATGCCAAAGGCAAGGAGCGCGGTTTGTGCGGTGATATTATCACGAACCAATCCATCCAAAACTACCAGAAGTGCGGCAAATTGCAGAGCTTCTAAAATGCAGCGTATGATTTCATAAAGAGCCCCAAATACCAATTCCGGCTTTGGCGGCCTGCAAATTCAAAGAATTTCCGAAAAGAACGTATCATGCTGTTTTCACCTCCTTTGCGTCCATGTGAGCTGTCCACATCGTATGATAAAGGCTGCACTCTTTTAATAGTTCCTCGTGCGTTCCTTTTGCCTGGATTGTTCCATCCTTCACAACAACGATCTGGTCGGAATCCGTTATTGTTGACAGGCGGTGAGCAATTACAATCAATGTTTTTGCCCCTTTGTCAGTCGGCTGATGGCCTCCTGTATTACCGCTTCATTTTTCCGGATCAGTATAGGAAGTGCTTCGTCAAGGATTACAATCGGGGCGTTTTTCAGCATAGCTCTGGCAATCGCGATTCTCTGGCGTTTCTCCACCAGACAAATGCCCTCCGGCGCCGCCAACCACGGTTTCATATCCATGCTCAAGGTTCATAATAAACTCATGACAGCCGGAAGCCTTTGCAATCTGTTCCACTTCGGAATCGCTTGCCTCTGGCTTGCCCATACGGATATTGTTGCGCACCGTATCGTTAAATAGATAATTGTCCTGCGATACATAGGAAATCTGGCGGCAATTTCAGACAGCGGTATCTCCTTCAG
>ENA-OPYX01001473-OPYX01001473.1-human-gut-metagenome-genome-assembly--contig:-NODE-1473-length-12340-cov-7.930484_pt1 | contig 12340 bp, 12 predicted proteins | sample MGYA00242639_ERZ504486 | MGnify/ENA primary metagenome ERZ504486 (study PRJEB26092, sample SAMD00036296) | human gut metagenome | host: Homo sapiens | study: EMG produced TPA metagenomics assembly of... | reverse complement strand
AACACAAACAAAAACCACCATTAATTTTATTATGCTTTTCATATCATCACCTCGTCTTCTTATTATTCTACACGACTTATTGATTTGACAACTCTATGGAAAAAGACCAATTTTGTTCTTCAATTTTGTTCTTAAAAAAAAAATGCCAGTTTAAACTGACATTAATTGCTTTTATTTCTTATATCATTCCAAAAACCAGGAACATTATCAGAAGCATTAGATTCACCTTTAATATAAGCACAATACAATTGTACTTTAACATCTTGTTTGGTAGAATCCTTTACACCTTTCATACGATTATAGTTAATGCCATTTTCAGCCTTTGTATACATTGCACGCCCCACTTCTTCTTTAGCATTTGCTTCTCCGCTTTTAGACCATAAATATTTATGAGACCATATTTTACCATCATAAAACCATGGCTTACTATCTTTTGTTTCTTGATAGATAACACAGTAAACATGATACATTTTTTCTTCATCTGCACTTCCTTTATAAGAAGTATGCCCCGCTCCAAAAATCAATATATATGGATTTTTTTCCAATCCTGCTTTTGATTTTAAATCAGCAGCCTGTTCTTTAGTTAATTTTTTATTTCCATTTTTAGAGCCATTATCATCACCAAATTCACCATCAGTCCCATAAGTTCTAATCAAAGTTGTTTGTGATGCAATCAATGCATCTCTTACTTTATATAATTGTTCAGATTCTTTTGCTTGTTCAACATATCCTAATACTGATGGAACTGCAATAGCTGCAAGTATAGCAAGTATAACAAGTACAACAATAATTTCTACTAATGTAAACCCCTTTTTGTTTCCTTTTTTATTCATGTCAACAACTCCCTTATATTTCATATAATACCCTTATTATCAATACTTTTCAAGATAATAAAAGAAGTACCACCAAGTGATACTCCTCTATTTTTAAAGTAATGACGCAAATAAACGAATGTATTGTTCTGCACTTGCATCCCAATCTAATTTTTCAGCCATTGCACGTTGCACTATTGCATCCCATGCATCTGGATAATCATAGAAAGTATGCAATGCATAATCAATTGTATCCATCATCTCATGTGCATTATAGTTAGAAAAACTGAATCCTGTACCAGTTTGTTCAAATTCATTATATGGTTGAACACTGTCAGCTAAACCACCTGTTTCTCTAACAATAGGAATTGTTCCATATTTTAATGACATCATTTGTGACAAACCACAAGGTTCAAATAATGATGGCATTAAGAACATATCACATCCTGCATAGATACGATTTGATAATACAAAATCATATTTACATTGGAATGATACTTTATCTTGATGCGCCCATGCTGCACCTTTTAAAGCATCTTCATACATACGATCTCCTGAACCCAAGATAACGATTTGAACTTTTCTTTGACACATTGCTTCAAATTGATTAATAATCAAATCTAATCCTTTTTGTTCAGTTAACCTTGTTACGATACCGATTAAAGCAACTTCTGGATCTTCTGGTAATCCAACTTGTCTTTGCAATGCTAATTTATTTTCCAACTTACCATTTTTAACTGAACGAGCTGAATATTTTTTAACGATTGTTTGATCTTTACTTGGATTGATAACATCATAATCAACACCATTTAAAATACCATATAAATCATGTTTTCTCATTTCAAGAATAGATTGTAATCCTTCACCATATTGATCAGTTAAAATTTCTTTAGCGTAAGTCGGAGACACTGTCGTAATAACATCACTGTAGAAAATTGCCGCTTTCATCATATTTAAACATCCATCATTACGACAGTTCCCGTTATAATATAAATAACTATCTAACGCAAAGTATTCTTCCAATAATTTTGGATCAGCTTTTCCTTGGAACAAAATATTATGAATTGTGAATACAATTTTAATATTTTGATAATAATCATAATAACAATATCTTTCTTTATAAAGCATTGCAATCATTGCTGTTTGCCAATCATTTAATTGTAAAACATCAGGTTTAATATTTAAATGACTAATTAATTCTAGAACCGCAAAATCAAAGAATGCAAATCTTTCATAATCATCATCATAACCATATAATCCTGGTCTTCCAAAATATTGTTCATTATCAATGAAATAGAAAGTTACACCATCTACTTCAGCTTTAAATATACCACAATAGCGTTTTCTCCATCCCATATAGATATCAAAATTTGTTACATATTCAATTTGATCTACAAATTTCATATCTTGATATTTAGGAATAACAACAATACTTTCAACATCTTTTTTTGCTGTTTCTTTTGGTAATGAACCAATAACGTCAGCTAAACCACCCGATTTGATAAAAGGAGTCGCTTCACTGGCAACATACATAACTCTCATTAAACACGGTCTCCTTCTTTAATATAAAGTGGACTTGTTTCTGTTCCTTTTAATTCTAATTTCTTTTCAACTTTTGCACGTTTATCAATAATTACGTTTTCTAATACTGCTCCAGAAGCAATCTTAGATCCAGAGAAGATAACACAGTTTTTAATAACTGCACCTTTCCCAATTGTAACTTCACGTCCAAGAATACTATTTTCAACAGTTCCATCAATTACTGCGCCATTAGCTACGAATGATTTTTTTACATTAGCGTTTGCTAAATATTTTGTTGGAGGTGTGTCGTTTGTATTTGTATAAATTGGCCAATTTGATTTAAATACACGTGATGAAATATCAATATCTAACATTTCCAATGAATATTTGAAGTATGCTTCTGTAGAATCTAAGCATCTAGCATATCCTTTATATTCATAAGTATGAATTTGTTTTTCATCACATAAATATCCTAGAATATCTTTTAAATCATAGAAAGCAGAAATCTTATGTGCTTTTTTCATGATTTCTAATAATTCTTTTCTATTGATTACATAAGTTTCTAATGAAATATTTTGTCTTTTTCTTGTACCTTTATTAATTGTTTTACCAGTTAATAAACCATCTTTATCTATTTCTAAAACATCACAACCAACCCAAGCAACATCTGCATCTTTTGCTTTACGATAAGTCATTGTGATTGTTGCTCCTGATTTTTCATGAGCTGTAATCACATCATTATAATCCATTGTGGTAACGATATGAGCAGGTGCAATCACAACATAATCTGCATTACTTGTTTCTAAGAAATGAATATTTTCAACTAAGTTGTTAATATCATGATTGTATTTAGGATCGTTAGCATATTTTTCATTATAAAGTAATGAAACACCACCAGCTTTTTGGTTAAAGTTCCAAGAATTACCATTTCCTAAATGTTTAAATAAAGAACGTGGTTTCTTTTGAATCATAACCCCAATTGCATCTATTTTAGAATTTGACATATTTGATAAAACAAAGTCAATAATTCCATAACGACCAAGGAAGCTTACAGAGGCCACTGGTCTTCTTTCTGTTAATCCCGTAAATTCTATATCTGAATGTAAGTTTACTAAACCAATAACTTTTGCCATCTTTACTTCCCCCTCTTATCTACTATTATCGCTCACTAATTCAACTTCTTTAGCTTCTGAATTAATGACAGTTCCAGCTTTAACAACTACATTTTCATCAATAATGGCTTTATAGATTTCTGCCCCTTCTTCTACAAGAACACCAGGCATCAATACAGAGTCAACAACTTTTGCGCCTTCTCCAACATTGACATTATTGAATAAAACAGATCCTTCAACAGTTCCGTTAACCATACATCCTTGAGTAACAAGAGAGTTTTTAACTTCTGCTTTTTCACCGATAATTTGAGGTTTTCCTAAAGTGTCTTCAGTATAGATTTTCCAATCTTTTTTGATATTATATAAATCTAAATCTTTATCTTTAAGTAAATCCATGTTAGCTTCCCATAAACTATCTACAGTACCAACATCTTTCCAATATCCATCAAATTCCCAAGCATAAAGCTTTTTATTATCATTTAACATTGCTGGAATGATATTCATACCAAAGTCATGTTTACTATCTTTATCTTTTGCATCAGCTACTAGATATTTACGTAATTGTTTATAAGTAAAGATATAAATACCCATAGATGCAAGAGTTGATTTTGGATGTTCTGGTTTTTCTTCGAATTCATAAATAGTTCCATCTTCATGAGCATTCATAATACCAAAACGACTCGCTTCTTTAAGTGATACATTTAATACTGCAATTGTAGCATCTGCACCACGTTGTTTATGAGCTTCTAACATTTGATCGTATTCCATTTTATAAATATGATCTCCTGATAAAATCAAAACATATTCTGGATCATAACGATCTAAGAAATCTAAGTTTTGATAAATGGCATCTGCAGTACCTGCATACCAAGTGGCTCCTACTTCGTCTCTTTCACGTGCTGGTAAAATAGCAGCCAAAGAATTAGCTCCATCTAATCCCCATTTAGTTCCAGCTCCAACATAAGTTCCAAGTAAAACTGATTCATATTGTGTAAGTACACCTACAATATCAATACCTGAATTTGCGCAGTTACTTAGTGGAAAGTCGATGATACGATATTTTCCCCCAAAGTGAACTGCCGGTTTTGCGACTTTTGCTGTAAGTTCTTTTAAACGTGTTCCACGCCCTCCAGCTAAAATCATAGCGACAATTTCTTTTCCCATTTTTAACTCCTCCTATACAAAATGTAAGCGCTTTAATCTACATCTTTATCTTATCATATTTCACTTTATAATTCACGGAATTATTTAAGTTTTTAAGCAATAATAGATCAAATACTTAGGGTAATATTATTGTACTCCTTTTTTGACATAAATTTAAAGGATAATCATAAATTATTTTGAGGTGAAAACATGGCTCGAATTTCATATACCGAAAAAGAAGTCGAATTATTGGCGAGATTGATAAAATCTGAAGCTTTAGGAGAGGGCGAAGAAGGCATGCTCCTTGTAGGAAATGTCGTTGTCAATCGTGTTGTCGCAAATTGTGACATTTTTAGAAATGTCAGAACTATTAGTGAAGTTGTCTATCAGACAAATCAATTTGCTGGAGTAGGACAACCGCTATTTAATGAACCTGTGAGTCAAAATGAAAAAGACATTGCCTTAAGATGTATTAATGGCTATCGAAATGAACCCGCCACGAACGCCTTATGGTTTAAAAATCCTGGCACAATGTTGATTGTCCAGAAACGTTTTATGGAAGACTATCTGGAAGATATAAAAAACATTGTTTTTATAACCCAGGGTTAAAAGATAATTGTGACTTATAGGAGGTCTCTATGGATTATTTTGATGATTTAAACCCTTACTTAGTAAAAGAAGATGATAATGAAAATCTTACCAGGCAACAAACTGTTCCCCCTACTCAACCTGTAGAACAAACATATGTTGAAAATATCTTACGTGTTAACGTTGGTAAAAAAGGAACATTCTATTTTAGTTATACCGGTTCCAAAACATGGAATGATAAGATTTATACAGGAACATTGCAACAAGCTGGTAGAGATCATTTTATTATCGTAACTGATACTGGTAAAACAGTAATGTTATTACTTGTTTATTTATTATGGGCAGAATTTGATGAGCCTTTAGATTATCAATATAAAGTAAAATAAGTGCTTACGCACTTATTACATATTTTCGTACTGTTGATACAAAATGTAATGATCCTGTTACAACAATATTTTGATGTTTAGCCTTCATTATTTCAATAGCTTTTTGATAGGGAATATGTCCCCCTTGACTTCTTTCATCATCAAAATCAGCAATCACAACATCAAATTCTTTCAACATATCTAACATCTTTTGACAATCTTTATCCATCAAAGCACTAAAAACAATTCCAACATCTTCCAACTTTCTTTCTTTGATTGTTTGAATTAATGCCTCTATTCCACTGATATTATGAGCACCATCTAAATAAAGATGTCCAAATTGTTCAAAACGACAAGGCCATTTAAAATCATCGATCACCGCTTGAATATCTTCATCATTTAAATCACAAAGATAATCAACAACATTTAAAGCAAGCGTTAAATTACTTACTTGATATGTTGGTAAATGTAATACATATTCTTTTTGATGAAAATGTAGATGATAAGGATACTGATATTGTTTTTCTACTTGTAAAGGATAAAAAGTACTTTGATGTTTTGTACAATAATCTTTAAAATAACTTAATATTTCTTTATTTTGTTCAGTTGTAAATAAAGGAACATTTTCTTTAACAATCCCTACTTTATGATGTGCTATTTCTAACAAAGTATCACCTAACATAAATTGATGATCATAACCAATATTTGTTATCACTGCAACATTACTTTTAATCACATTTGTTTTATCATGAAGTCCTCCTATACCACATTCAATAATATGATAATCTAAATCTAATTCATTAAAATAATACAACATAATCAACGTATCTATTTCAAACATTGAAAGATGTTCTTGTTGTATTAAAGGCAGTAATTGATTAATGAATCTTAATAAATCATCATCTGATATAGGTTTTCCATCAACTGAAATTCTTTCATGATGTTTAATAATATAAGGTGAAGTAAAAGTACCTACATGATATCCTTGTTTCATTAATAAATCTTTTATAAATGTAACAGTTGACCCTTTACCATTTGTTCCTGATACATGAATTACATTTTTTAAATCAATAGGTATTTGATATCTTTCTATTATCTTTTGAAAATCTTCAAAAGAGCGTTTAGCTCTTTGAGATTCTATAAAATGAATGGCTTCATCTACTGTTTTAAACATCTGGATTACTCCAATCAATTGGTGTCATATCATTTTTTATTAAAAAAGAATTTGTTTTAGAAAATGGTTTTGATCCAAAAAATCCTCTATAAGCTGAAAGTGGTGAAGGATGTACACTTGTAAGAACTAAATGTCTAGAATCAATATATTTTTTCTTTTCAATAGCATTCTTTCCCCAAAGAATAAAAACCAGCGGCTTTTCTCTTTCATTTAAATAACGGACAACATTTAAAGTAAAAGTTTCCCATCCTAATCCTTTATGTGAATTAGCTTTACCTCTTTCAACAGTTAAAACATTATTAAGTAATAGAACACCTTGTTTAGCCCAATAAGTTAAATCCCCATGATGAGGAATAGGTAATCCTAAATCATCATGTATTTCTTTATAAATATTAACAAGACTAGGAGGAATACGAACATCTTTAGTTACTGAAAAAGCTAGTCCATTTGCTTGATGAGGTTCATGATAAGGATCTTGTCCTAAAATAACAACTTTTGTATCTTTTAATGAAGTTGTTTTAAAAGCTGCAAAAATATTCTCTTTTGCAGGATAAATGTTTTTGTTTATATTCCTTAGCTAAAAAATAACGTAAATTTTGTAAATAATCTTTTTGTATTTCTTGATCAAACAATTGATCCCAGTCATTATGCATAATCATGTGATTCACTTCTTTCTTTAGTGATATAATAATACCATGAATGTACAAGAGAAAATAAATAAAATGGAAAATTGTCGTGGAAAAAATCACGACCTATTAGAATTTAGACAATGGTTAACAGATGCATTGCCAAGTCACATAGTTTTAAAAAAGATTCAGGTAGCAGGTACAAATGGAAAGGGTAGTACTTCAATTTGGTTAAGAGATCTGTTGATGAAAAAAGGATATAGAGTAGGTGTATTTACATCTCCTCATTTGATTCATCATACAGAAAGAATACGCGTGAATGATACATGTATTTCACTAGCTGATTGGGAAAGAATATATGATCAATATGAAGAGTTATTCTCATTACATAAAATGACTATGTTTGAAATGGATCTATGGATGTCACTTGCCTATTTTATAGAGCAAAGAGTGGATTACTGCATTATTGAAGCAGGAATGGGAGGGCGTTTAGATGCGACAACGGCATTGGATTATCAAGCATGTTTGATTACCAATGTTGGACTCGATCATACAGAATACTTAGGGAATACTTTTGAACAGATTGCATATGAGAAATCAGGTATTTTTAAACCAAATGTTCCTGCTTTGACAACGGAAGATAAACCAGAATGTCGAAAAGTAATGGAACTTGTTGCCGATTATATGAATACGCCACTATGTTTTATCGATTGCCAGGAAACAGATGTATTGAGATGGAATGGAATGACCTTTCATTTGAATCCACCATTGTATCAAGCTAAAAATTTATCTCTTGCCTTGGAAACACTAAATGTATTAGGTATTTGGCTTGAAGAAAATGAAATACAAGAAGTCATTGACCATTTTCAATGGGCAGGCCGATTTATGGTTCTTAGAAAAGCTCCATTGGTTTTGTTGGATGGAGCACATAATGTACATGGAATTACTGCGTTGATACATGCATTAAAGAACTTTCATGGTAAAATTTATTTTTCTGTATTGAAAGAGAAAGATGCACCACACATGATTGAACTTCTACAAACCATTAGTAAAGATATTACATTGGTAGAAATTTCAAGTGCACGTTTATATCCATTAGAAAAATTAGGGTATCCAATTATTACAGTGGATGAGTTGATTTCAAGACTATTAGATACAAAAGAAGACAGTTTATTATGTGGTTCTCTCTATTATGTAGGAGAAGTATTAGAAAAATGGGGCAATGTTTGACACGCCCCTTTTTAGCACTTACAATTGTTCTATTGGAGTTGGAGCGATAATATGTTTACAATTGAGGAGTTTTTGCGTATATCCAATCAAATGAGAGATTATTATGCAAAAAAAATAAAAGATAGTTTTCAAGAATTTAATTTTTCACCAAATGAAATTTCTATTTTGATTATCTTAAAAAATAATTCAACAATTACAACGAGTACAGAATTAAAAGTTGTATTAGGCGTTTCAAAAACTTTGATTTCTAGAAGTGTTGATTCTTTGGAGAAAAAAGGGCTAATTCGTATTTGTATAGATGGAAAAGATACTCGAATACATCATTTACGATTAACAGACAGGTGTCAACCTGTTTTAAAAATTATTGATGAAGAGATTGGAAAAATTAATAGAACATTATTTTATGATGTGTCTGTAGAAGAAATGAAAAGTTTGAAGCAGACAATGAACAAATTACAAAAACGTGTTGAAGAAGGTAAATAGTTGTATGGCATATAACCACTAAACTTGTTATAATAATAGTAACAAGGGAGGTGTTCTTATGGACAACACAGTTTTGTATGATCTTTCTTATGGTATGTATGCCGTGGGTGTAAAAGATGGCATGCGCGAATGTGGTTGTATTGTGAATACTGTATTTCAAGTTTCAACGATAGGACCGCTCATTGCCTTGAGTATGAATAAGGATAATTATACTTGTTCATTGATTGAAAAAAGTAAGTGTTTTTCTTTATCAATCTTACCTGAAACAATAGATTCACAAGTGATTACGGATTTAGGCTTTCAAACAGGAAAAGATAAAGATAAGTGGGCGAAGTTGAATCATCATTTGTTTAAGGAATTGCCAGTTGTAGATGATGCGTTAGGATACATGATGTGTGAAGTACAAAGTCAGATGGATGCAGGAACACACTTTGTATTCTTGGCCAAAGTCGTTGATGCCAAGAAAGGTGATTCTGGTAAACCAATGACCTATGCGTATTATCATAATGTCTTAAAACAAAGCGCACCGGCAAAAGCACCTACATACAGAAAAGAAGAAAAATGGGTATGTAGTGTTTGTGGATATGTATATGATGGAGATGACTTTGAAAATGAACCAGATGATTATGTATGTCCAGTTTGTGGGGCTAAAAAAGAGATGTTTAAATTGCAGTAAAAAAGGTGGACCGATTAACGGTTCACCTTTGGCTTTAACTGGATACATGTTTTCATCACTAAATATAGAATAACGACTTGGAATGGTAATGAAATTAAGTTTTTAATTAATTTAGGGCCAGCAATAACTAGAAATGGCGTTGACCACAACATAGATGTAAACAGTGTGTTTAAGAATAAACTGACAACTACATCATAAGTTATTCGACATAAGATGACGCGAACCCAAGTGATTTTTTCGCAGTTATAGAAGTAAGCTGAAAAAATACATGCACTTGCCATTGTAGAAATCATAAAGATCGGATAATATGCACCCACAGGTTTAACCATGTAATTGACTAAATCTAATAATGGTGCAAGCACTAAGTTTGGAACGGGTCCATAAAGTAAGCAGCTAGCAGCTGTCGCAATGGATGCAAAGCCTAATTTTAGCTGGTTTGTGATTTGGATGGATCCAAACAAGTTAAGAATAACATTTAGGGCAAAAAATAAAGCTACCCCTACGATAACGCGCACGTTTTTTAATGAGCGTGCATTTTCTTTTAACATTACAAAGTATTGATTCATATATAAAAAGACCTCCTTTTTTCCATATTGCGATACAAAAAAAGAAAGTCTTTAATTTTTTTCGATCACAACAGCGGGATGCAAAATATGTACCGCAAGAATAACTTTTCGTTCCTTAACCAACTCCCCGTGTTAAAGACACTTAACGCACATATTTTTACTCTGTATGTAGTTGAATTATATGTATAAAAAAGAGATCTGTCAACAGATCTCTTGAATTGTTATTCGATTGTAGCTTTGTCTAACGCTTTAACGAAGTCATACAATGCAGCTGTATCTAAGTTTTTGATCTTTTTGTTGTATAGATCATAGTAGCTTAAACCATTGATTGCTACATATGGACATAAAGCAGAAATCTTTTCATAGGCTTCTTTATAAGCAGCAGTACTTGCAGCTTGATCAGTTGTATGTAATGCAGTATCTAATAATGCATCTAGATCAGGATCTGATAAACGAGATGTGTTATCTGTTTGACCAGTTTGGCATAATAAGTTGATACCAGTGTCATCACCTGAACCAAATTGCCATCCCATGTAAGATACTTCTCAATCGTTAACTGTATCATCACCTTGAACAGTCGCAACCATTGTGTTGAATTCACTTAAGTTTGTTTTGAAATCAACGCCAAGTTCTTCGCCCCAAGCTTTTTCTAGCATTGGAAGCATTGTGTCTAATTGATCTTTACCTTTTGTAGAAACCATACGAACAGTTAATTTCTGTCCATCTTTTTCACGTTTTCCATCACTTCCAACAGTCCAACCAGCATCGTCTAAGATTTGTTTAGCTTTTTCGATATCATAATCATAGTAAGTCATGTTGTCATCTTTTTCTTTACCAGTAATGATATCACCTAATTGTGATGAAATTGGGTTAGCCATTAATACTGGAACGAAACCAGGTTGAGTTTTCTTAACATCTTTACTTCCTTTAGAGAATGAGTAGTAGCTATCAACAAATGATTGACGGTCAATCGCATAAGTTAATGCTTGACGTACAGCAGGATCTGCAGTGGCTCCAGCTTCACAGTTGTAAATAAAGTATTGCATTGAGCTTGATGCATAGTTGTTGTAAGTTAAGTTTTTGTCTAAACTTGCAGTACCAACTTTATCGGCATTATCAGCTTGTGGTAATAAATCGACAGTTCCTTTTTGAAGTTCTTGAAGTTCTGTTGAAGTATCACAAATCTTCATTACAACGTTATCAATTTGGTATTCACCATCTTCAGCTTTAAATTTATCATTCTTAACAAATGTGGCAGCTGAATCTTTTTGGAAGTTCTTTAATACATATGGTCCAGTACCAATTGGTTCACTAGCCTTGTCTTCAAACATCTTTGTATCACCTTTTTTGTATTTCTTGAATTGTGAATTAGAGATGATTGGGAATGTACCAACTTGACTGATGGCATCGATTCTTGGCGTTGCTAAGTGGAAAGCAACTGTGTAATCGTCGATTTTTTCAACACCACTTAGAGTTTTTGCATCTCCTTCGTGATATTCTTTATAACCTTCTAAGTAATCAACATATGTTGAGAAACGACCAGTATAGCTTGGGTCAGCCATGGCTGTAAATGTCAATACAACATCGTCTGCATCCAATTTAGAACCATCAGAGAATTTCACTCCTTTTTTCAATTTGAATGTTAATGTTGATCCATCCTCACTTATTGTTGGTTGTTCAGTCGCAAGTTCTGGTTGTAATTGATTATCACGATCATAGCTCAACATACTTTGATAAACCATTTCAATAACGTAATCATCATATACAGTTTGATAATACAATGGAGAGAAAATTCCATTGAAACCTGTGTTTAAGCCTACTGTCAATGTTTTACCATTTGTACCAGATGATCCACTAGCACAACCAGTCATCATTGCAGCTGCCATACATACGGCACCGGCCTTCTTTAAATAGTGACCTTAACTTTGTAAAAAATGTATAACTACAATTGATTTTTTAAATGAATAGTTGAAATTTCCTGTATTTATGGGAGATTTCAACTTTTTTATTGGCGGAATATATGATATAATAGAGTTATACAGTA
>ENA-OPYX01001472-OPYX01001472.1-human-gut-metagenome-genome-assembly--contig:-NODE-1472-length-12342-cov-4.716824_pt1 | contig 12342 bp, 11 predicted proteins | sample MGYA00242639_ERZ504486 | MGnify/ENA primary metagenome ERZ504486 (study PRJEB26092, sample SAMD00036296) | human gut metagenome | host: Homo sapiens | study: EMG produced TPA metagenomics assembly of... | reverse complement strand
CTCGCCTGGCTCAAGCGTTTCTTTCATCTGGAAATCCCACACAAAAAATGCTTCTCTGTCAAGCTTTAACAAAATTTTCTTTGTCTCATTTGCTTTCAGTTTTTCCTTTGAAAATGCTTTTAGCTCACGCACACGTCGAACTGTGCTTGATGCAATGTCACTCAGATAAATCTGTGGAACCGCCCAATCTGATCTGTCTGCCAAATTTGTTGCTGTGACCGTAACCATCACACCACCATCTTCTGTTTTCTCTAAGCTCATTTTTTCATAAGAAAGCTGTCCGTAGCCAAATCCCTCTCCAAATTCATATAACGGACGATCTGCCTCGTCACAATACTTCATTGCCTCATAAGAACGCTTCGGATTGTAATAGACAGGCAACTGTCCGACATGAGCCGGAATTGAAATTGGCAAACGCCCTGACGGACTTTCTTCACCATAAATGAGCTTAGCAAGAGCCAATCCACCGTACGGGCCTGGATAAAAACTGTATAGAAGACCATCAGTTTGTTCAGCGATTTTTAAAATTGCATACGGTCTCCCCGCGATAATCACTGTAACAATCGGTTTTTTCATCTGACGAATCAACAAAAACCAATCATTTTGATCTCCCGGCAAGCAGAGTGTACTACTGTCCATTCCTTCCCCACAGTCCATAGCCCAAGCTTCTTTGTTTTTCTGAATACAAAAAGTCGTTGTCTCATCTGTCTGCTCTTCTTTTCTTTTTTCATGATGTACAATTGCTGCACCGTTATCGTCAAATAGAGCACCCTCAAAACGACTTGATGAACCGCCAAGAGCAAGAACCACAACATCTGCCCATTCTGTCAGTGCTTCTACCTCTTTTTTCTTTTCAGTTGTCAGAGCAGTATAGCTACAAGTTTTTAACTGTCTGTCACCTGCAAGTTCTTTAAGCCCCTTCAAAAGTGTGTAGCACTCATTTTCCTCTACCGGTGGCGTATAATCGCCAAGCATTCGATAAATTTCATCGGCACTTGGTCCAAGAACCAAAATTTTTTTCACCGTCTTTGCCAGCGGAAGAACGCCGGTATTTTTTTAATAGCACAACCGACTCTTCGGCTAATTGTTCACTCTGAGGATAGTCTGCCAAGTCAAATGAAAGAAGCGTTTTCTCTGGCAGATATGGGTGTTCAAACAGTCCCTGCTCAAATTTCAGTGTCAGCACTCTTCTCACAGCCTCATCTAAAAGAGACTCCTCTAAAAGTCCTTTCTTTACAGACTCCTCCAGATATGGGAACACACCATCCCACAGACTGACATCCACTCCTGCCGACAAAGCCAGAGCCGCCGCCTGTGCCCGATCTCCAATCACCTCCTGCAAGCGGTTTAACGCCATACCATCTGCCATGACAATACCATCAAAGCCAAACTCATCTCGAAGAATCTGTGTCAGCAGCTTGTGATTCATATGACAGTATACACCGTCAATCTCATTATAGGCAGCCATGATCCCGTTTACACCAGCCTTACAGCATGCCTTTGCCGGCGGCAGATGAATCTCTCTAAGTTCTCGCTCCCCAATACGAGCTGCGCTTGCATTGACACCGCCTGTCGTCTCCCCCTGCGCGCAAAATGCTTTGCCACCATCGCAACACCCTCTGATTGGGTTGCCTCCACTGCTGATTTAGCAAATACACTGCACAGATAGGGATCCTCGCCAAAACACTCCTCAGTTCGTCCCCAGCGCGGATCTCTAGCTACATCAAGCGCCGATACCAAAGACAGATTGACACCCATCTGCTTTAACTGCCGTGCGCAGACACTGACAGCCTCCTTGTAAAGAGCCTGGTTAAAACTGGCTCCTGCCGCTAAATTGACAGGAAGCAGATACCCATCAATCGCCTGATGCCCGTGCGGACACTCTGAGCTAAGCAAAAACGGAATGCCGAGTCTTGAATGCTCTATGCAGCATCTCTGTAAGAGATTGTAACACCTTGCAGCATATTCTGACGTAAGTCCATTCTCCTTTGTCTTCGCCGACCATGGATCAGCTCGGTACAAGCCGTAGACAACACCAAGTCCGCCAAAATATTCAGCCTCACTGATTGTTTCCTCAGTCAGCGTAATCTCATCTCCATGTCTTTCATAGGCGTGAAATCCATACAATCGCTGATTTAACTGTCCAACCTTCTCCCGAAGCGTCATGCGACTAAGCAAATCCTCTACTCGCTCCTTTACTGGAAGCGCCGCATCCTGATAGGGCATTTTGCTTTTGTCCTGAAGTTGTGCCATTGGTATTTCCTCCTTACGCATTTTTCAGACAGAAGACACGTCCAATCGGTGCTTTTTCTTCCTTCCACTTACCGACATTCACCAGATAGCCACCTTCTTTTGCCTCAAAAGAAAGAGCACCCCCGCCAGAAAGCTCTGTGATTTCTGTCACCTTGCCCTCATACGGAATCCAAACCTTTGACGGCACTTTTTCTGTTTCTGTCGCAAATGTCTCAATTGCATAGACAACTCCATTTTTCGTTGTAAAGCCGATGCCATCCTTTTTATACGGTGCGCAGACTCTTGTTCCATAGATTGCCTTCTCCATAGACATCAAGCCACTGCCCCATTCCAAGCAGACAATCTACTGCTCCCTTTGGCAGACATCCATTTGGCTGAGGGCCAACATTGATTGCAAGATTTCCACCCTTTACAACAATATCTACCAACAGACAAATCACTTCACGCGGACTCTTATAGGTATCCTCATAGACAAATGAAAATGATGTTCCAAGCGTAATGCAGCTCTCCCACGGAATCATAAGCGGTTCTTCTGGCACACACTGCTCTGGTGTCACATAGTTCTCATACGGACCACCGATTGTTCGATCGGCACACAGCATTCCCGGCTGGAACTTACGAACACGCTCAATTACCTCTCCCAGACGAATATCCTGTCCATTTTCCTTGCATACCCATCCGGCATCAAACCACATACCATCAATCTGACCATAGCGACTTCCGAGCTCCATAATCTGATTCTGCGTAAAGTTTACAAAGCGCTCCCACTCCTCTGGATATTCCTTTGGATCGTAAGACGGACCACGATGCTGATAACTTCCCCTCTCATAATTTTCACTCCAATAGCTGTCCACATGCCAATCTGCCTTGGAAAAATAAGCAATGACACCTAGATCACGCTTTCGAAACGATTCAAACAGATGCGCGCAGATATCGGCATAATGATTGGTATGGTACGGGCAATCCTCTGCTGTAATCTTATAGTCCGAATATTTGGTATCCCACATACAGAATCCATCATGATGTTTCGTTGTAAACAGCAAATATTTGGTTCCTGCCGCCTTCGCGATATCGGCCCATTTTTCCGGCTCAAAGCGAATCGGATTAAACGTCTTATTCAAATCAAAATATTGCTTTTTAAATTCCTCGCCTGTCACTTCCCAGTCAATACAATGTCTTGACCAGCAGGCATCTGCGTCGCTGAGTGCCCAGGACTCTACAATACCCAACTGACTGTAGGCACCCCAATGCATCATAAGGCCGAGCTTTTGATCGCGAAACCACTCTAATTTTTTCCTGACAGCAGGATCTGTCGGCCACACATAGCTTTCCTCTGTGCTGTAATTGTGCACACCATTTTCAACCATATCGTCTTTTTCTGTCTCTTCCTTGATTTCTGTCTGATCCTTCACTTGATCTTCTGTCAAAAGGATCTTCTCCTCTTCAAACTGTGTTCCCTTACTTTCTTTGTTTTCTTTCATTTTCCTCTTTTCCTCTCTTTTATTTTGCTACTGTCAAAGACGTAGCAACTATTTGTAATTGTGCAATACCAATTTTTATCATTATCAAATCTGCTTAATTAATTCGTATATGCCAAAATGCAATCGTCTTGCGCTTCCATGTGTAAGTGATATACACTTCATTGCCCTCTGCGATGATTGCTGGATATGAAAATTCTGCATATTCTTGGTTGATATCACATGGCACGTAGTCAAGAATCTGAGGCTCGCTCCACCGATTACCATTGTCATCTGACACAGAAAAGGCAATCGGTGTCCTAGCCGCCCAGTTGCCAGAAATTGGATTGTATACAAGAACCAATCGGCCATCAGAAAGCATTGCAAGATCAATTCCACAATTATTATTTGGAAGCTGCGTCGGATATGCCTCACTCCATTCGCCGGTCTGTTTTAACAGATCGCTTCGAAAAATACACCCTTCACTGCTTCTCATCAACATATGAAGCTCTCCGTCTTGATCCTCCCATAAGGTCGGTTGGATCAAACCTGAATTTTTTACGCTGCCAGCTATCGGTCGAATTGTTTCTGATCGAATCCATGTCTTTCCCTGATCAAAAGAGCGATCGGTAAAGCAATTCCATCCATCTTGTTCTGTGGATGCCGGTGCCAGAATGCTTTTGTCCTTTAGCACGAGACACTTATTTTTTACTGGACCGCGACCACCAAAATCTCCCGGTACAAGCTCTCTTTCCTCGCTCCAGCTTTCTCCAGAATCAGACGAAGTCTTTGCCATTGTCTGCCAATACGGGATTTCATTTCCAACCTTATAAAAAAGAGTCAACAATTTTCCCTGTGCAAGCAATACCGGATTCCAGCAAGGAATCCCCTCTCTATCTGCAATTTTTACTGGATCAGACCAACCGTTTTCTCTCTTTTTTGAAAACCAAATTGCCACATCTGGTGCTTTCTCATGACTTCCAGCAAACCATGCAACACCTAATGTCCCATCCGGCAAGCGACAGATCGTTGAGGCATGACACTGTAAAAACCAGCGTTTTTCTTCAAAAATATGTTGATGCTCTAACACCTGATACGATATCTCTTCCATTACACATTCTCCTGTTCTTATCGCCAAATTTACTCTACATCCATCAGACCGCAATACGTCATCGCATACAGTGCAAAAAGTGAATTTGACCAAGCAAACCACTCTCTTGTGAATGCATCTGGATTATTACAGTCAAAGCCCTCGTGCATCAAATGTGTCCCCGCGTCCGTCGCAAGTAAGGTCTCCATTAGCTGCCGTCTCTCACTTTCATCATCTGAAGTCAGCCCCTGCATAGAAAGCGCAATATGCCAGATATAGCCAGAAGGCGTATGTGGACTTCCGATTCCTTTTGCAGCCATTCCCTCATAATAGAATGGGTTTTTGCTACTTAAAATCCATTTTCGAGTATTCTGATACCGTGCATCATCCAAACTACACCAACCAAGCCATGGCATTGACAAAAGATTTGGTACATTCGCATCATCCATCCAGACATCATTTCCATAGCCATCAGTCTCATAGACATAAGTTTCACCAATTCCGTCTAAATTTCGAACCGCATCAGCTTCTATCCCCTGCTCAATCTGTTTTTTCAGCATATATGCCTCTTTTGCCATTGTCTCATCCTGATACTTTGAGTTCGCATACTCTGCAATATAACCGAGGACTACACTTGCAAACATATTAGATGGCACCAGGTATCCATATTGGCAGGCGTCATCACTTGGACGAAAGCCTGACCAGGTCATACCCGTATACACAGTCGGTTCTCCCTTTCCATCATTTGACAGGGTATCAGTCGGTGGACAATTTGTTCTTCTAAAATAATATGAAGAAGCCTCATCATGATGTTGTTCTGTTGACCAAGTATCCAAAATACGACGAAATGCTATTTTTACCTGAGCTGAAAAAATATGTTCATCCTTCGTTGTCTCGTAATAGCGATGAAGAAGCCAGATCGGATAGCACAAGGAATCGATTTCATATTTTCGCTCCCATTCCCAATCATTCGAATCGGTATCGTCCTTCTCCCAACAATGGCCATTTTCTTCTTCATTAAATGCATTCGCATACGGATCAATTGTAATATATCGCATCTGTCTTTGAATCAATCCCGAAATCATTGCCCGAATTGACTCTACTTTTTTTGCAAATGGCAAATAGTGTACAACCTGTGCCGAAGAATCTCTCAGCCACATTGCCTCAATGTCACCGGTAAACACATAGGTTTCTCCATTTTCAAGTAACTTTGTTGTCGTATCTGCCGTACTCACAAAGCAATTTCGAAACAATTCCTGAAAGTTGGTTTGCTGTTCATCGGTAAATCCTTTTTTTCTTAAGACCTCTTTTCCTTCCACTGCAAGCTCATCTGCCAAATCAGCAATCTCTTTTTTGAGCTGGTCTAATTTTGTTAACATTTTTTCACTCTTATCCTTTCTACCCGTAAACATTTTGGACCACCTTTTTCTGCTATTCTTGTCATAAATGATTGAGCATTTTTATTTTTCGGCATCCATTTGTTGCAAGTATAACAAGTTTTCCACTATTATGCAACAACATTCTGTTACTTTTCGTTGTCTTTTTTTATCAATCCAATGCGGTTTGTTTACAAAATGTTGCCAAAATCAGTTGAATTTTTTTCAAAATTATTTTAAAATAGAGGAGTCACATAATCTAAGTTCAATTTTCAATCAAACCGACCATTATGGGCAGCAGAAGTAGCATATTAAACAGAAAGGTGGTTCTTACTTGTTTTATGAAAAAAGTCACTTATCAACAAGTTGCTGACGCACTTAATATTTCAAGAGTAACTGTATGGAAAGCAGTCAACGACAAGCCTGGCATTTCGCCTGATACCAAACGCATGATCTTGCAGAAAGCAGTTGAGATGGGCTATCCAGTTTCCATCTTAAATCAGGGCATACAAGAAGATAGCTTCCATGCAACCAAAGATTCCTTCAACGACTCCTCAAAAAAAATCAGTAATGTTGCAGTTGTCGTATCGCGTCCAGAAACCTCAAATTTCTGGATGAGTATTATTCATTATCAGGCCATCACATTGGCCAGCCAGGGGATCAATCTGATGTATGTCTATCTTCCACCCACTTACAGTGACACATTTACACTTCCGTCCTGTCTGACTGATGGAAGCGTAAGCGGAATCATTGTGATGAATATTTATGATCCCAGACTATTTTCGGCATTGAACGATCTGTCTATCACAAAGGTTTTTCTGGATTGCCCGACGAATACAATTTTTTCAACACTAAATGGAGATCTTTTCTTGATAGAAGGACGTGCAAACACAGAAGAAATTGTAGAACATATGATTGAATCCGGCAAAAAGAGAATTCATTTTATCGGTGATATCGCATATGCACAAACAAACAGAGAGCGCTATCTAGGCTATTTAAAAGCCATGCAGCGCCATCAGCTTTCTGTCAATGAAATCGACAATTTAATCAGTCCAATTGGCATTGACCAATATAAGGAAACCATTTCAGCTTACCTAGATCGTATCATAAAGCGCTCCGATGCGATTGTCTGCGCAAATGATTATATCGCCTCATTGGTTCTTCAGTATTGTCAAAAAAACAAGATCTCAGTTCCTAATGATCTGTATGTTTCCGGCTTTGACGACAACCAAGAATTTAATAACAGCATTGCCCTTACCAGTGTGCATGTCAATAATGACCGCATCGGTGTCCATCTAGCAAACCGTCTAGTTCACCGTTTGACACATCCTGATGATGACTATGAGTACACCTATATTCGAAGTCGAACTGTGTATCGCGAATCCACAAATGATTAAAGTAATTAACGAAACAGCCCAGTAGAGGCCATTGGGGACAGCCACCTATAAAATCGTAAAAAATTTTTGTAGACCTGCTCTATGGAAAAAAAACTATGTAGTAAAACGAAAAAGCACCGCTCGGAAAGCTATGTAAAATAAGCCTTCCAGCGGTGTTTTGCTCAATTTTGCTGTCAAATATGGGATCTTAACACCTATTATACTCATTGTCAAAGTCAATTGCCTCATTTTTCGCAAAATGAGGCAATTAAACAATTAATGAAGCAATTAAAAATACCATTAGACACAGGCGGGGTGGCCAGATTAGTGTCCCTGTCCCCGTGGCTCACTTGACTGCATCTGCCATCTCTTTCACGTAATTGTACACCGGCTCTGCAGCGTTTTCTCCATATTTTTCGATAATCTTTACGATTGCGCTTCCGACAATGACTCCATCTGCCATTCCTGCGTATTTTTTTAGCCTGCTCTGGTGTATTGATGCCAAATCCTATTGCTGTTGGAACGGATGTATTTTCTTTTACTACACGGACAATGCTTTCAAGATCTGTTGTGATCTCGCTTCTCATTCCTGTTACTCCCATTGAAGAAACGATATAAATATAGCCTGTTGCTGACTTTGCAATCTTTGCGATACGTTCCTTGCTTGTTGGTGCTATTAAAGAAATCACATCAACACCATGAGCAGCGGCAATATCTGCTACCTCGCCTTTTTCCTCAAGCGGCATATCAGGCACTATAATTCCTGAGATTCCTGCTGATGCGCAGCGTGCAAAGAAGCGATCATAGCCGTATTTGAATACTGGATTTAAATAGGTGAGAAAAACAAGCGGAACAGACACTTTTTTGCTGACGCGCTCTACCATCTCAAATACTTGATCTGTTGTGCAGCCATTTGGATTAGACAGTGCACGAATATTGGCTGACTGAATTACTGGTCCTTCAGCAATCGGATCTGAGAACGGGATTCCAATCTCAATTAAGGCAGCTCCTGCCTCTTCCATCTTAATAATAAATTCTTCTGTACATTCAAGTGACGGATCACCTGCTGTCAAAAATCCAATAAATGCTTTCTTATTCTTAAATGCCTCTGCTATTTTTGTCATTTTCATTTTCCTCTCAGTCGTTTAAATCGATTCCTCTATATCTTGCAATTGCTGCTACGTCTTTGTCTCCTCTTCCAGATACACAGCAGATGATGATTTGATCTTTTCTCATGGTAGGTGCCAGCTTCATTACCTGTGCGATTGCATGAGAACTCTCTATTGCAGCTATTATGCCCTCTGTCTTTGCAATGTACTCAAATGCACAAACTGCTTCCTCATCTGTGACTGGCACATACTCGGCTCTACCGATATCATGCAGATATGCGTGCTCTGGTCCAATACCAGGATAATCAAGTCCGGCAGAGATGGAGTAAACAGGTGCAATCTGTCCATATTCATTCTGGCAAAAATATGATTTCATGCCGTGGAAGATTCCCTCTGTTCCGACCGCAATAGTAGCAGCTGTCTCACCTGTGTTAACACCGCGTCCTGCTGCCTCACATCCAATCAGACGTACATTCTCATCCTTAATGAACTCATAAAACATACCCATCGCATTGCTGCCGCCGCCTACGCATGCAAGCACTGCATCTGGCAGCTTTCCTTCTTTTTCAAGAATCTGCGCTCTTGCTTCCTTACTGATTACGCTCTGGAAATCACGCACGATCATCGGGAATGGATGAGGACCCATTACAGAACCAAGCACGTAAAGTGTATCGTCTACACGATTTGTCCACTCTCTCATGCACTCGTTAACAGCATCCTTTAATGTCTGTGTACCACTAGTTACAGGATGAACCTTTGCACCAAGAAGCTCCATTCTGTATACATTGAGAGCCTGACGAATCGTATCTTCCTTTCCCATGTAGATCTCACACTCCATGCCAAGAAGTGCAGCAACAGTTGCTGTCGCAACACCATGCTGTCCGGCACCAGTCTCTGCGATCAGACGCGTCTTTCCCATTTTCTTTGCAAGAAGTGCCTGACCAAGACAGTTATTAATTTTATGAGCACCTGTGTGGTTTAAATCTTCCCTCTTTAGATAGATCTTAGCTCCGCCCAAATCCTTTGTCATGCGCTCTGCATAATAAAGAAGTGATGGTCTTCCTGCATATTCCTTCAATAAAGTATCTAATTCCTGAACAAATTCGGGATCGTTTTTATAATGCTCATACGCTTCCTCCAAGCGTATGATTTCATTCATCAATGTTTCCGGCACATACTGGCCACCATGCTTTCCATATCTTCCTCTGCTCATCTGTCTAGTTCCTTTCTGTATGTCATTTTTGAATTTGTCTATTATTCGCTTATTATATCTATTTAAATAGTTATATTATTTTTTCTATAGCTATTTATTTATTGCTGCCTGTTTTATTTGCTTGTTTGTTATTGCTTGTTTTCGTTTTGGTTATGGCCGAAGCAAATCAAGTGCTGTCTTTTTGTCTGGGCTTCGCATTAAAGTCTCCCCGATCAGCACGGCATTTACATGATATGCTGCAAGCTGTCTTGTATCCTCTCTTGTCTTGATGCCGCTCTCAGAGACAAATACTACATCTTTTGGAACAAGTGCCCGAAGCCTCAAACTGTTTCTCACATCTACCGTAAAGTTCTTTAAGTTTCTGTTATTCACACCTATGATTTTTGCTCCACATTCAAGTGCTGTGTGCACTTCCTCTTCATCATGTGCCTCAACGAGTGCATCAAGTTTAAGCTCATTCGCCAGATCTAAAAATTTAGATAATGTTTTCTTATCAAGCAGTGAACAAATCAAAAGCACTGCTGATGCACCAAAAAGCTTTGCCTCGTAAATCTGATACTCATCTATTGTGAAATCCTTTCTAAGCACCGGAATATGTACCGTCTTAGCAATTTCCTTTAAATATTTATCTTTTCCAAGAAAATATTCTGGCTCAGTCAAAACTGAGATAGCTGCGGCTCCCGCCGATTCATATTCTTTAGCTATTGTAAGATATGGGAAATCTGGTGCTATAATTCCCTTTGACGGAGATGCCTTCTTTACCTCGCAGATAAATGAAAGCTTATCGCCTGCCAAACTGTCGTAAAAGCTTGGCTTTGCTGATACTTCGCCTGCTGCTTCCTTTTGCAAAAGTGCCTCTGCCTGCGAAATCAAGTTTTTTAGTGGCGCCTGCTTTTTCTTTTCTTCTATATAAATGCGACGCTTCGCTGCAATCGTCTCTAATATATTCTCTGCCATGCTGCTTTCACCCCACTGCGATGTTCTGTTTTCTATTTACCATTTCGTATTGCTATGATAGTTATTTTCCTATTTATTATTGTCTTGCTATTTACTGCTTTGTTGCTTTTGCAAAATCCTCTAACTGCTTTGCTGCACGACCACTTTCTAGTGTCTCTCTTGCAATCTTAATGCCATCTTCGATTGTGATGTCTTCCCTTGCTGTGTAAATGGCAGCTCCGGCATTGAATAGTACTGCATCAGTTTTTGGACCTTTGGCTCCATTTAAAATATCTAGTGCAAACTTTGCATTTTCCTGTGGGTTGCCGCCAATAAGATCTTCCTTTTTACATCTTTTAAATCCAAACTGCTCTGGTGTAATTACGTAACTCTTGAAGTTTCCGTTTCTTACCTCGCACACTGTTGTCGGTGCACTCAGCGAAATCTCATCCATGCCATCCTGTCCATAAACAACCATTGCACGCTTAACACCAAGGTTGTAAAGGACTCTTGCAAGCGGTTCTACAAGCGCCTCACTATATACGCCAAGCAGCTGCATGGAGGCACCTGCCGGGTTTGCCAGAGGTCCTAACACATTAAATATTGTGCGAATACCGATCTCTCTTCTGACTGAACCTACAAAGCGCATTGCCGGATGATATTTCTGAGCAAATAAGAAGCACATGTTATGTTCCTTTAAAAGTATAGCGCTTTCAGCTGGAGAGAGATTTATGTTTACTCCGAGTGCCTCAAGGCAGTCTGCTGTGCCGCATTTACTTGATGCTGCACGGTTTCCGTGCTTTGCAACCGGTATTTTTGTCGATGATACAATAATTGATGCGATGGTCGAAATGTTGATCGTGTTTGCACCGTCTCCGCCAGTTCCAACAATCTCCAATACATCCATATCGTTCAAAAACTTCTCACAGTGGCTTCTCATGACCTTTGCCGCTGATGTAATTTCATCGATTGTCTCACCTTTCATCGTCATTGCGGTAAAGAAAGATGCCTTCTGTGCATCAGTTGCCTCTCCTGTCATGATTTCTTCCATAACCTGCTCCATCATCTCTGTCGTCAGGTTTTCTTTCTTTATCAGTTTTGCGATTGCTTCTTTTATCATAGCGTTATCTCCCTTGCTGTTGTTGCTTGCTGCTGTCTGTTGCTATATATATTTATATTCTTCTATTTTCTTATACTCTCTACTACATTTCGTAAAATATCAATTCCTTTTGGTGTGAGGATTGATTCCGGATGAAATTGCAATCCATAAACCGGATACTTTTCATGCTCGACTGCCATGATTTCACCATCTGCCATTGCCGTCACAAAAAGCTCAGCCGGCAGCGTATCTGGATCAGCTTCAAGGGAATGATATCTTGCAACTTTAATCTTTGCATCCATTTCTTTAAATAAAACTCCTGATCTGTCTAAACGTGCGATTGAAGTCTTTCCATGCATCAGCTTCTTTGCGTGAATGATTTTGCCGCCATAGGCTTCGCAGATTGCCTGATGGCCAAGGCACACAGGGGATA
>ENA-OPYX01001471-OPYX01001471.1-human-gut-metagenome-genome-assembly--contig:-NODE-1471-length-12361-cov-2.150237_pt1 | contig 12361 bp, 14 predicted proteins | sample MGYA00242639_ERZ504486 | MGnify/ENA primary metagenome ERZ504486 (study PRJEB26092, sample SAMD00036296) | human gut metagenome | host: Homo sapiens | study: EMG produced TPA metagenomics assembly of... | reverse complement strand
ACAGGTTCTACAGCTTATTCTTTATCGGCAGGCGGACCAATTGTCCAGCCGAATGCACATCTTATAATGATTACACCAATATGTGCACATACACTTACTCAGAGAAGCATAATAATTTGAACAGAATGATGAGATTGTAATACAGATGAATGATAATAAGAAATTATCAGAAGAAAGAGTAGCTACATATGATGGAGAAAGCTATTGTAATGTCATAACAGGGGACAGAGTTGTTATTACCCGTTCTGATAAGACAGCACGGCTTATAAAGACAAGCAGAATTTCTTTCCTTGAAAGGATAAGGAATAAAATGTAGCCGGAATAGGAGAAGAAAAGTGAAATCAGACAGACATAAAAAAATATTAGAACTTATAGCTGATAATAATATAGGAACTCAGGAAGAGCTTGCTGATGCACTTAATAAAGCAGGATATAATGTAACTCAGGCGACTGTTTCAAGGGATATAAGAGCACTTAATCTTACCAAGGTCACAATTGACGGGGTTAATCAGAAGTATACAACTCTTTCACATAGCAGTCCTGTACCTAATGACAAATATATAAGAGTGCTAAAGGAAGGCTATCTTTCTATGGATATGGCACAGAATATTCTTGTTATAAGGACTGTTCCGGGTATGGCAATGGCGGTGTGTGCGGCACTGGATGCACTTAAGCTTGATGAGATAGTTGGTTCTATTGCAGGTGATGACACTATTATGTGTGCTGTAAGGACTGTTAAGGATACTGTAAATGTTTCTAATAAACTTAAGAAACTTATAAAGGCATAGTATTATAAAGATATAGTATCAGAGGAGGAATATGTTATCTAATTTACATGTTAAGAATCTTGCACTTATAGAAGAAGAAAATATTGATTTTGAAGAGGGGCTTAATATTCTGTCAGGAGAGACAGGTGCAGGTAAGTCTATTATATTGGGTTCTATTAATGCGGCACTAGGTGCCAAGACATCGCCTGATTTTATAAGAACAGGTGCAGAATATGGACTTTCAGAACTGCTTTTTAATATTGAAGATGATAATGTAATTGAACGCATAAAAGAGCTTGGAGTTATAGATATTGAGAATGGTGAACTGCTTATTTCAAGAAAGATAACACCAACACGTTCGCAGATAAAGGTTAATGGACAGAATTTTACAGCGGCACAGACGCAGAAGCTTGCACGCTATCTTATAGATGTTCATGGACAGCACGATAACCAGATACTTATGGATGATGCTAATCATCTGACGGTTGTAGATACATTCTGTGCTGATGAAATAGCTGAATTAAGAGAGGCTATGGAAGATGCATATAAAGATATGGTTAAAGCAAAGAAAGCGTTAGAACTTATTGATAAGGATAAAGATGAACTTCAAAAAGAGATAGCATTTCTTGAGTATGAAGCTAATGAGATACAGACGGCCGATATACAGCCAGATGAAGATGAGGAGCTTGAAGCAAGATATCATAAGCTTAATAATTACCAGAAGATTACTAATGAGCTTTCGTATGCAGATATGCTTTTGAATTCAGGTAATGATAATATAAGTGATATGATAGGAACTGCATTAAAGTCACTTATAACAGCAAGTGAATATGATGATGTATTGAAAGAGTGCTGTGATACTTTGTCTGATGCTGAAGGGCTTATTCGTGATGCCGGACACAGTATCAGTTCATATATAGAGAACTCTGAATATGATCCAAGAGAGTTTAGCGAACTACAGGAAAGACTTGATCTTATTAATAATCTTAAGAACAAATATGGAAGTTCAATAGAGGCTATTAATGATACCTTAAAGGCTATTAATGCGAAGCTTGCAGATTATTACAATTTTGATGAGCTTATAAGCAGAAGGAAAAAAGAGTATGAAGAAGCATGCTGTAAGGCGTGGGATATAGCCCAAAAGCTAAGTTCCATAAGACAGCAGGCAGCAGTAAAGCTTGCAGAGCAATTCATAGCTTCTTTAAAGAATCTTAACTTTTTAGATGTAAAGTTCAGAATAGATTTTGCTAAAGAACCATCTTTATCTTCAAAGGGCTGTGATAATGTAAGATTTATGATATCAACGAACCCTGGTGAGAATTTAAAGCCATTATCAAAGATTGCTTCGGGTGGTGAACTTTCAAGAATTATGCTTGCCATAAAGACAGTTATGTCAGAAGATGCAGATAAGACACTTATATTTGATGAGATTGATGCAGGTATAAGTGGTAAGACGGCTTCAAAGGTATCTAATCAGCTTGCAAGGCTTTCGTTATCGCATCAGATAATATGTATAACACATCTGCCACAGATTGCGGCTATGGCAGATGCCCATTACATAATAGAAAAGAGTGTACACGATAATAAGACCTACAGTAATATCCAGAGGGTCGCAGGAGATGATAGTCTTAATGAAATTGCCAGAATGTTATCCGGTGAGACACTTACAGACTCTGTGCTTGAGAATGCCAAAGAATTAAAGATTATGGCTGATAAAGTGAAATCAGAGTTGTGATTTTTAGATATAGTTATTATAATAATTATATCTGGAACAGTAAAAGCACTCTGAAAAATTAACGGCTGGTATGTATATACCAGCTGTTAATTTTATGAAGCATTAAGCATATTTTCTATATATATGCCATATCCGCTTCTTGAGTCATCAATAAGAACGTGTGTTACAGCACCGATTATCTTTCCGTCCTGAATAATAGGACAGCCAGACATACCTTGTACAATTCCATTAGTCATATCAAGAAGTTCTTCAGAGGTAACAACAAAACTGATATTTTTGCAATCGTTATTGTTAAGCTGTGTAATTTTAATTTCGTAGTCATCATATTTATTATTCCTGTAAAATCTTACATATGCTTTACCCTTGTGGACACTGTATCTGTAACCGACACTCATAAGTGAAAGAGAATGCTTCTTTACAATAGAGTTGTCGATTGTTCCATATATTCCGTAAGAGCTGTTCTTGTCAATTGTTCCTATCGGGGTACTGTTCTTGTAGTCTATAATTCCCTGCAATTCTCCGGGAGTGCCATTCTGTCCTTTTATTATTGATAGAATTCTTGTGTTATATAATCTGCCATATTTAATATTAAGGGCTTTGCCGGTGGTATTATCAGTTATCGGGTGACCAAGTGCAGCGTAGTTATAATCTGTATCAATATAAGTTATTGTTCCTATACCCTGTGCATCATCTTTTATCCACAGACCTAGCTTATATTCACTGTTTTTATCCTCAACAGGGGGTTACAGTTACATTTATTATTTCATCATTACGCAGTAATTCTATATTAAGCTTCTCGCCAGCACATTCATTTACCTTGCAAGATAACTGCTTCTTGGAATTGATTTCTTCATCATTGATTTTTAAAATGTAATCGCCTTTGGTAATAATATTTTCGCAGGGGGTTATTGTATCCACTTGATTTGCTCTCGATGGAATCGGTCTTTACTACAAGTATCCACTGCTTTTCAGATATAAGCCAGCCTGAAAGCCACAGGGATAGACGTATTTTCATCAACCACATTGACATTTACTGTCTTTAAAAATAAGAAGCCGAACAGATGAAGGTCGATGTGGTAACTTCCAGGACTGCCGGTTATAAAAGTGACTTCTCGGCTGAAATCAGCATTTGCAAGACTGTTATTAGTACCATTCTGCGTGTTGTGAACGCTTCCGGTAACGGGGAGTGACAGGTTGATACTTGTATCGCTTTGCTCAGTTATATATATCTGTTCAGGAAAATGCTTATTAACATAGTTTACATAAGATGTAATAAGAATAAATAAAAGTGTTATTATTCCTGACCAGTAAATATACTTATTTAATAATTTATTAGAAAATGTATTTTTATTAATAAGCATGGTTTTCCTCCTTTAAAATTTATTTAAAAATTTATCTGATGATATTATTATCTGCAATAATGAAGCTAAATAAAAAGGTTTATAATGCCAATATATTTATATGATTTAATTTTATTTGTCGAATTATGTCGATAGTTGCGATGCGTTTTCGTTGTAAAATTACATTTTTAAATATATAATAATAAATATATTCATTATGCGGTGCTGAAAGATAGGTTCTTTTGGCGGAAAGCATATTTATATATTATTATATGACGAGGGGAAGAATTGCTTATGAATCCATTGAAAATTGTAATTGCGGATGATAACAAGAGAATGGTAGATGTAATCAAAGAGGTTATTAATGGAGAACCGCAGTTAGATGTTGTAGGTACAGCAACGAATGGCGAGGATACAGTTGATGTCATTAAAAAGACACAGCCTGATATTGTACTTCTTGATATTATTATGCCGCAGATTGACGGACTAACTGTTATGCAGAGGATAAGGGAGGATAATGATTGTGTTAATCCTGCATTTATTGTTATTAGTGCAGTTGGAAGGGAAGCAGTGACAGAGGATGCTTTCAATATGGGAGCTACATATTATGTTATGAAACCATTTGATAATAATATGCTGATTGACCGCATTAAATATATTGGAGGAATTATTAATATAAAGCCTGTCAATATAAAAAAATCGGTTAACGACAGTATTCCTCATAACAAACATATCCTTGAGAATGAGATTACAGGAATGATACACGAGATTGGTGTTCCTGCACATATAAAGGGTTATCAGTATCTGAGAGAGTCTATCACACTTGCGGTTAATGATCCGGATATAATAAATAGTATTACCAAAGTCCTTTATCCAACTATAGCCAAAAAGTTTGACACAACACCAAGCCGTGTTGAAAGAGCTATAAGAACACGCTATTGAAGTTGCATGGAACAGAGGCAATCCGGATATTCTTAACGATTTGTTCGGATATACAATCAGCAATGGCAAAGGCAAGCCGACTAATTCAGAATTCATAGCACTTATATCAGATAATATAAGGCTTCATCAGACAGCAGTTTGATGGTTTTTTAGGAATTATACTGACAGTTTATCAGCTTTTTTGCGGTTTTTTCTTGCTATATTGAACTTTGTATATTATAATATTAACGTATTTGTAAAAATGTTTTAACAAAATTGTAATATTTAGGAGTTTTATATATGCGTAAAAGAGTATCAAAACGTTTGCTGCAGCAGCATTGGCAACAACTATTGCGGGAACAACAATTATAGGTTCAACAGCATTTGCTGACGAAATCAGTACACTTACACAGCAGAAGCAGGATAAACAGAATGAACTTGATCAGCTGCAGCAGCAGGCTGCCTATCTTCTTACAGAGATGAGTTCTTTAGAACAGGATATGGCAGATCTCTCAGATGAGATTGACCAGACTAACGCTGATCTTGAAGCTGCACAACAGTTACAGCAGAAACAGTTTGATGATACTAAATTAAGAATTAAATATATGTATGAAGACCAGTCAACATCAATTTCAGATGTATTCCTTACAGCATCTGATATGAGTGATGTTATTAATAAGGCAAGTTATATGCAGCAGGTATATGACTATGATCGTAACAAGCTTGAAGAGATGGCTGCAACAGCAGCATCTATCGCTGAATATAAAAGTGATTTAGAGACTAAGCAGGCAGCTCTTAATGACAAGCAGAAGGAGCTTACTAACAAGCAGGCTACACTTTATACAGCAATTGATGCTGCACAGAGTGATATCAGTAACTTTGACGAATTATTAGCAGAAGCTAATGAAAAAGCTGCTAAGGCATTAGAACAGAAAAGACAGGCAGAAGCAGCAAGAGCAGCTGCAACAAGCGGTCAGACAACAACTAAGACAAAAGTTACATCAATACCTACATCAGCTAATAATGATTCATCAGTTGCATCTAACATTGTTTCAATAGCTTACAGATATGTTGGTGTTCCTTATAGAAGTGGTGGAGCTTCACCAAGTGGATTTGACTGTTCAGGTCTTGTATCATATGTACTTGCACAGGCAGGTATATCTGGTGTTGCTCGTTCATCAAGTTCACAGGCATATGGAGGCGTTGCTGTATCAGGTGGCATAAGTGCCGCACAGCCAGGTGATGTAATATGTTACCCGGGACACGTTGGTATCTACATCGGCGGAGGACAGATGATACATGCTTCTGTACCTGGTGATTATGTAAAGGTTTCTTCAGTTAATATCGGAATGCAGATAATTGGTGTAAGAAGATACTGGTAATTGATATATTTTGAAAAATATGTTTTAATATAGTTATTACATTGATTATATTTATACATTTAGTTACATAGATGTATAGAAAGGGGATTATATGAAAAAAATTCTGTTTGCTGCATCAGAAGCAGTACCTTTCATTAAAACAGGAGGTTTAGCTGACGTTGTTGGTTCGCTTCCTAAGTATTTTAATAAGGATGAATTTGATGTTCGTGTTATGATTCCAAAGTATACATGTATTCCTTGGGAGTACAGAGAGAAGATGGTATACAAGACTCATTTCTATATTGATTTAGCTTGGCGTACACAGTACGTTGGCGTATTTGAAATGGAGTATGATGGAGTTACATTCTATTTTATTGATAATGAATTCTATTTTGGAGGACCAAAGCCTTATAGCTGGATACACGAAGATATTGAGAAATTTGCATTCTTTAGTAAAGCTGCTTTGTCAGCAATACCGTTATTGGTTTTAAGCCAGACATAATACATTGCAATGACTGGCAGACAGGACTTATTCCGGTATATTTACACGAGCGTTTTGCACTTGGGGATTTCTACAATGGTGTAAAGTCAATAATGACTATACATAACCTTAAGTTCCAGGGTATATGGGATCTTAAGAAGGTAAAGGATATTACCGGATTAGATGACAGCTATTTTACATCAGATAAGCTTGAAGCATATAAAGATGCTAATTATCTTAAGGGTGGCATAGTATACGCTGACAGGGTAACTACTGTTAGCGAGACATATGCAGAGGAGATTAAGACACCTTTCTATGGTGAGAATCTTGATGGCCTTATGAATGCAAGAGCTAATGTCCTTAGTGGTATTGTTAATGGCATAGATTACGAAGTATATAATCCTATGACAGATAAATCTCTTGCGGCTAACTATAATCAGATTACTTTCCGTAAAGAAAAGTGGAAGAATAAAGTTGCTCTCCAGAAAGAACTGGGACTTGCACAGGATAAGAGCAAGTTTATGATAGGTATAGTATCAAGACTTACAGACCAGAAGGGTCTCGATTTAATTGGCTTATGTTATGGACGAGTTATGTGCAGAAGATGTACAGCTTGTAGTTCTTGGAACTGGTGAAGAGAAATATGAGAATATGTTCAGACATTTTGACTGGAAATATAATGACAGAGTATCTGCTAATATTTACTATTCAGAGGAGATGTCACATAAGATATATGCAGCTTGTGATGCATTCCTTATGCCTTCATTGTTTGAGCCTTGTGGACTCAGCCAGCTTATGTCTTTAAGATATGGTACAGTGCCTATAGTTAGAGAGACAGGTGGTCTTAAGGATACAGTTGAGCCATATAATGAATATGAGAGTACAGGAACAGGTTTCTCATTTGCTAACTACAATGCCCACGAAATGCTTGGGATTATTAATTATGCTAAGAGCGTATACTATAACCACAAGAGAGAGTGGAACAAGATAGTTGACAGAGGAATGAAAGCAGATTTCTCTTGGAAGAGTTCAGCTAAGAAGTATGAGGAATTATATAATTCTTTGTTCTAGGATATAATATGACTACTTCGTAGTCACTTAGAAGTTTCTTCGAAACTTCGGATGCGTGGAAAAGCAACGCAGGGCATATGATATAATGAGCACAAGAATTATAAAATATAGTGCTGTGTGTTATGTAATTGAATATTGTTATTTACCTGCCAGACTGATGTATGTTGGTCTGGCATTTTTTTAACAGTAAAAGAAACTTTCTACTTGCCTTTTTAATTATGTTATGGTATTATTTTATTGTTATGCGGAAGTGGCGGAATGGCAGACGCAGCAGACTCAAAATCTGCCGGTGGTGACATCGTGTGGGTTCAAGTCCCATCTTCCGCATTAATAGATTAAGGAAGTCTTTGTATAAAGGCTTCCTTTTTGTGATTTTTGGTGTAAAGATATGGCTAGAATCGTTCTGTATCAATTTCCAGACAGCGTTTTAGCCTTTTATACATTTCCCTGCTTGGTCATTCCAAGCTTGGTGGCTGCTTGCTCTGCACCCAGTGTATTAATCATTTCCCTGACTTCTTTAACGGAAAGATTATAATAATTGCTTGTGCGGCCTGCATTTCTTGTTTCCATTTTTTGAGCTTTTCTTCATCGTAGGATAATACAAGCTGGTTTTCTATCGAACTTATTTTTTATCTCTGCTTTGCCGCCAAAGAGACTTAACAGGTTGTTTTAAATGTCTTTACCTGTTCCTCATCTTCGGCAGTTTTATTTATATCAAATATCAATACATTTAAGTCGTACATAATAACCTCCATAAGTAAAACTAATTAATTATTTGTCTAAAGTATAACATATAGACTATGTAATAGAAATGGCTTATATACAATTTGGTATTTACTTATAGATTGCTTGTTATGTGTTTATATATAGTTGTCTGTGCATTTATATTATTTGTTATGCTTATATATTGTTTGTTGTATTTTTATATATTAATGCTGTGTGAAAAGCGAAAAGTGGTTTGTTGTTTTTAAATAAAAACTTAATAATACTTTTATTTTTTTATAAATGGACTATAATGCTTTAGCAATAAACATTGAGGTTATGTTTATCTAATAAATAATCATTATTATGAACAGGAGGAATTTATTATGTTGCCATTATGGCTTTGTATCCCTTTCGCAGGATTACTTTTATGTATTGCAATTATGCCACTTGTGAAAGCTGAATGGTGGGAAAGTCATCAGATACACGCAGTTATATTCTGGTCACTTTTATTTATCATTCCATATGCGGTAACAAAAGGTGCATCAACAGCAGCGGAAACGGTGCTTGAATGTATAATTAACGATTATCTTAGTTTTATTATTTTATTATTTGGTTTATTCTGTGTTACAGGTAATATATCTGTTGATGGTGATTTGGTTGGTTCACCAAGAGTAAATACAATTACATTATTAATAGGAACATTTCTTTCCAGCCTAATAGGAACAACTGGTGCAAGTATGTTATTGGTTCGTCCGCTTATTAAGATGAACTCCTGGAGACATAGAAGAAGTCATATTATGATATTCTTTATATTTCTTATCTCTAATATGGGTGGCTGTCTTACACCAATTGGTGATCCACCACTTCTTATGGGATTTATGAGAGGGGTTCCGTTTACATGGAGTTTACATCTTCTTCCAGTATTATGCTTTAATCTTGTAATTCTGCTTCCAATATTCTATATGATTGACAGACATAATTACAGACTTGATATTGCTGAGGGTAGTGTGCCTGATATAAGTAAGGAGTCAACAGAATTAAAGCTTCAGGGTGCTCACAATATTATATTATAGTAACAATCGTAATTGCTGTTGTACTCAGTGGTACACTTACTAATGTTCCAGCATTTATCGGAGCCAACGGAGAGCTTAAGGGTTTACATATAGGAGAAGTAACTTTCTCATTTGTCACAATGATAGAAATTGCAATAATTCTTTTGTCAGCACTATTGTCATTTAAGACAACACCATCTGATATTAGAACTAAGAACCATTTTAACTGGGGTGCAATTCAGGAAGTAGCTGTACTTTTTATAGGTATATTTATTACAATGCAGCCAGCTCTTATGATTCTTAAGGCTGTTGGCCCAACACTTGGAATTAACAAGGCATGGCAGATGTTCTGGACAACAGGTGCACTTTCAAGTTTCCTTGATAATACACCAACATACCTTGTATTCTTTACAACTGCTGGTACATTAGGATTTACAAATGGTATTACAACAAGTGCAGGTATTATAACTGTGAAGCTTCTTACTGCTATATCTTGTGGTGCGGTATTTATGGGAGCTGGTACATATATTGGTAATGCACCTAACTTTATGGTTAAATCCATTGCAGACGAGAACGGTGTCAGAATGCCTGGTTTCTTCGGATATATGCTTTGGTCTATAGGTATTTTAGTTCCTGTGTTTATACTTGATACATTAATATTCTTTTTATAGGAGGAAGGCAATATGAGCGATAATAATATTAATAATATTGATAATAGTATCAATAATGAGAATAAGTCATCAAATTATGATGCTAAGACAATTGCCTACAATCTTGCTAAGAAGATATATGAACTTGATAGCAATGTATATGAGAGTGTAGGTTCAGAACTTGGACGAGTATTTATAGGTGATGCGGACAAATGTCTTGATAAGCTTAGTGCACTTATATATACTAACCCACACGGATATCTGTTAAGAAGTGAAGTTGCTCTTGTAGGAAATATGGCAAGAACAATTAAGGATAAGGAAGCTAAGTCTAAGTTTATGCGTCAGTATAATGACATATTAAACGAGATAGCAGAACTTCCTCACGGATTTGGTTCAGTTGATATCCTTGATACATCAATCAGTGAGTTAAATGTATCTAATTTTCATAGAAATAACAACGATAACAGAATGATAATATGTATAAGCCGTACAGAGGGAAGTGCCGGTACTGATATAGGATTTGCACTTGCTGATAAGCTAAGGCTTAACTATTATGATGCTGAGATTTTCAAGGATCTTGTTATCCGTAAAGATGCAGAAAAAGATGCAAGATGGAAGAGCAAGAAGATTGACTTAAGCCACGAAATGATTAATCCAGAAAAGGCAAGACGTTTCAGCCGTAACCACGGACTTCCAGCTAATGATGCGGCATTTTTTAATGAATCAGAAATCCTTAGGGAACTTGCTGAGAAAGAGGACTTTATTGTTATAGGACGTTGTGCGGACGTTATTCTTAAGAATAATAATATACCTCATGTCAGTGTGTTTATTACTGCACCTGTACAGCAGAGAGCAAGACGTATTATGGAACTTGAGAAAATTCCATATTCTAAGGCATTAAAGAGGTTGGTTAAATTGGATAAAAAGCGAGAACGTTACTATAAATTCTACACCAATAATATATGGGGGCAGGCATACAACTATGATTTATGTATTAACAGTGCAAGCTATGGTATAGATGAAGCTGTCAACCTCATATTAAGAGTTATTAACAGGGATAAATAAATATCCGTTAAATGTAACAACCTGAAATTAGTAATGTATTTTTTAATAATGCACAGACTTTTAATGGAAAGTCTGTGCATTTTCTGCTATAATGTGCGTAAGCAATGAGCCGTGCCAGTCTGAAGCCTGAGGAAGAACTGTGCTTGCACAAAGTTCTTCTTTGGGCTTTAGACTGATAGGGCGAATGCCCGACAGTTCTGGAAAGCAAAGCTTTCCAGAACCTGCACGGCGTACTAAAATACCCCAATGGTTTTAGCCTGAATTAAGAACTAAATTCGGATACCACCAGAAGAGCACATCTTGTGCGATTTCGTCCGTCTGACAAACTATTGGCTCAGTGAGGCATATTATGGATAATTGCAAGCAAATTCAGAAAATGATTAAAGATTACGACAAAGGTAATCTTTCATTAAAGCAGGAAGAACAATTCATACAGCATATCCTTAATTGTGAGGACTGCAAAGAAGAACTGGAGATATATTATATTGTGTCATACGGACTTGATGAAGATAATATATCAAAAAAATACCCCTCCAGCTATCAAAGCCTGCATAGACAGCTATGATTTTAAGACATTAGTTGACTTGAAATTATCTCTAAGCATAGATAAATGCAATGCAATAAGAGAATGGAATCATAATATAACAATATTGAATATTATGATAGAAGTAATTATGCTTCTGACTTTTATTATTTGTATAATAATCAGATATTATTAAAAGCTGGAATGTTGTAATACGGCATTTTATATCCTGCTATTTACAGGATTTCCAGCTGGAATGGAGATTTAGAATGAGTAAATTGCTGCTTATAGATGGGCACAGTATATTAAACAGGGCATTCTACGGAGTGCCTGATTTAACTAACAGCGAAGGAATACATACTAATGCAATGTATGGATTCCTTAATATTATGTTTAAATTTATAGATGAAGAAAAGCCTGATTATGTTACAGTTGCATTTGATCTTAGTGCACCAACTTTCAGACATAAAGTATATGATGGTTATAAAGGCACAAGAAAGCCGATGCTTCCTGAGTTAAGACAGCAGGTTCCGCTTATGAAGGAACTACTTACAGCTATGAATATAACTATAGTAGAAAAAGAAGGCTTTGAGGCAGATGATATTCTAGGAACCATAGCCAAGAACTCGCAGAAGCAGGGAATTGACGTGTCTATTGTATCTGGTGCAGGGATTTGATTGCAGCTTGCAG
>ENA-OPYX01001470-OPYX01001470.1-human-gut-metagenome-genome-assembly--contig:-NODE-1470-length-12375-cov-2.034536_pt1 | contig 12375 bp, 19 predicted proteins | sample MGYA00242639_ERZ504486 | MGnify/ENA primary metagenome ERZ504486 (study PRJEB26092, sample SAMD00036296) | human gut metagenome | host: Homo sapiens | study: EMG produced TPA metagenomics assembly of... | reverse complement strand
TAATAATAGCCATTACCTTGATTTTTGCTACTGTAAGCCTTATTTTTACCAAAGTTTGTATACCTAAAAAGTACACATCTTCAGTATCGCTTTATGTAATGAACAATAAAGCAACTCAAAATACAGGCGAAATTTTATCAAGTGATATTAGTGCATCACAGATGCTTGTAAATACTTATGCCGTTATTTTAAGTGATAATTTGGTTATGGAAGATATTGGAAAAATATTGCTTAAGAAATATGGTGAAAAAGGTCTTGAGGGTATTCTCCCGGTTTTAGATAGTGAACAGGGAAAATATATTCCATCAGGTAGTATAGCAAGTTGTATTTCTATGGGTTCAGTAAATGATACAGAAGTATTACAGATAAGAGCTACTACAAGAGACCCACAGGTTTCAGTAGATGTTTGTTTGGCTATGTCTGAAGTAGCACCGGAGGTCTTATCAAATATTATGGGTGTTGCTTATGTAAATCCTATAGGATATCCTGAACTTCCTAGTGGCAGTTCTTCTCCGAATGTATCTAAAATGTATTTAGGTGGATTTTTGGTTTGTTCTTCAATAGGTCTTGTTTTGCCCTTAAATTTTTAAATAATACTGTTGACGACGAAGAAACTTTGAGAAATAAGTTTGGAATACCTGTTTTAGGTGAAATACCAGTATATACTGCTAATGAAAGTGAGGGGGCTAACAATGTTTAATTTTCTGAAATCAAAAATAAATAAGGCCGGAAACATACAACGTCCATTTAAGTCTTCTGAGAACCAAGAGGAAAGAACAACTATTCTTGGTATAAAGAACTTTCAGGTTATTGAATCCTATAAACAGCTTAGAACAAATGTTATGTTTGCTATGTCTGCAAAGGATGTCAATGTTGTAGAATTTTCAAGCTCTTTCCCAGGAGAGGGAAAATCTATTACTTCGGCGAATATGGCTATTGCTATGGCACAGACAGGTGCAAAAGTCCTTTTAATAGATTGTGATTTGAGAAAAATCAGTACAGCATAAAGTTTTTAAAGTTAGTAATAAAGTTGGTTTATCTTCAATTTTGGGTAAGATGGCAACATTAGAAGATGTTGTACATAAGAATGTTGCAGAAAATTTAGATTTAATAACAGGTGGTCCGGTACCTCCTAATCCTTCGGAGCTTATTGCTTCTAAACATATGGAGGAATTTATAGGTAAGGTAAAGGAAGTTTATGATTATGTAATTATAGATACACCACCTATAAATATTGTTCTGATAAGATCGAGCAGGATCAGGAGCAGGAGGACTACCGCACCCAGTTTCAGAATGAGATCCAGGAGTAGAGCAGTTTTCCAGACGGCGTTTATGGAAAAAAATTCTGGAGGGGGAGCTGTCGGTTAAGGAGATTTATGATGAGGCAGAGCGTCAGTCTATAGAAATTACGGCAGCAGGATATAATCTGCTTTTCCTGTATTTACAGGAGAAAAAATAAGGACAAGATGGCAGGTTTTCTTCGGAAACAGGATGAAGTGCTTCATTATTTTCTCCGCTATCCCCAGTATCTGCTTTTCCGCTGGAATGTAAACAGTTACGGAGTTCTGGTAAAGGGGGAATTGTCCCGGCTTCCGGAGCTGACAGATAATTGCGTGGAGGTATGTGAAGCGGACCTGCGAAAGGGGAAGAGCATGATGGACTGGTATGTTAGCTGTAGGAAAACCAGTGGAGAGATTGAGCTTGCTTTCCCAGTGTTATCAGAGTGTGAATCGATTATTTTGCATATCGTTTTTATGGTGCCGGGACTGCATGTGTCTTGACAGGAAGATACTTTGGAGAGTTATGTAAATTCGCAGGGAGAGAACCGGCTGGCAGCAGTGGATTCTTCACAGCTGAATCCGGAGATCATCAAGGATTTTCTTACAAAAGGAAGTAGCAGTGAGATCCAGGAGTTCGTTCAGGGATATCTGGGTGGAATGAGTAAGGCACTGGAGTCCAGAATGTTCCGGGATTATGTGGTGCTTCATATTCGGTTTACAACTATTATGTATCTGGAATCCATTGGTGTGGAAAAGAGGGTTATACAGAACGGATCGAGGGAAAATATCAGGATACCAGTATCAAGGCATCGCAGGTGGCAGGGTATTGTGTGGACATTCTTCAGAGTGCCATTGATATCAGGGATGAGAAGAATGAGTCTCAGGGCAACAGCGCCATGAGGAAAGTGCTGGATTATATTGATGAGAATTACTATAAAGAGACCATTTCCCTGAATGAAGTAGCGGATGCGGTGAATATGAGTGCCAACTATTTAAGCGCAATTTTTCAGCCAGAATATGCAGAAGACGTTTGTAGAGTATATTACCTGCAAACGTGTTGACAGAGCGAAAAAACTCCTGCGCGAGACGGACAAGTCGTCCGGAGAGATCGCACAGGAGGTGGGATATAAGGATCCCCATTATTTCAGTTATGTGTTTAAGAAAAAATCCGGGTGCAGCCCAAGGGAATATCGGAGTAAGGGGACTGCATGATATTCAAAATTAATTATGCGATTCGGCAGTGATAACTGCCATGGGACTTCCTGCGAAGAGACAGGGAGTCCTTTTAATTTGTTTATGCTCATCTGGGCGGCCAGAGTACCAGGCTGGTGTGTCTGGTGTGTCAGTGTGTGGCGCAGAGCAGACCAGATGTAGTGAGGTAGCTGGTATTGAAGGTGGCTAGTGCTATTGTGGCTTCGAAACTATGGCCGGCGGAAGCAGCTGTGAATCCAGTGTTTTGAAGAGAGGATGAAAGGGAAGCGTGAGTTGCTATCTTTTTCTCCTGTCCAAGCGACAGCTCTTCCCATAACAGCCATGCAATAAAGTCATCCTCACAAATAACGCAGTGCAGTCGGGGGTGATCCGTTCCAGAAATTTTTTCAGGAAGCTGATATCCCGGCTCTGACGGAAATCATCCAGCTCCTGTGTAGTATACCAGCAGATGTTGCGGTCTGGTACAGTCAGCCCCTGATTTTGCATGGCATCCAGAAAGCCCTGGTATCGCTCAAGTCCCGCTGATCGTCCATCTGGAAAATACCGGCGATAGAAGAGTGGCCTTTTTCCACAAGACTTTGCACCAGAAGACCAGCCCCATATAGATTATCTTCATAGATTACTGGAATCTGAGACAACTGGGGATAAGCACATCCCAGGAACAAAATGAAAGTTCCCCTTTGTATCAGCCTTTGATAAAGCTCTGTATTAGGTGATGGTAAGGCGCTTTTTACAGGCTCCACAATAAGCGCCCGCAGCGGACTTTTCAAAAGAAACTGAAGGATTTGCCGTTCCTGGTCCACATGATTGTGAGTGGGGTAAACCTTGCAGGAAAATCCCTCTGCAGCCAGCGTCACACGAATATCATTTATCAGTGCAGGATATTCATATTGCTGTTCATCGGGAATCAGAATTCCAACTATATTCCGGTCTTCCAGGCTGGAAAGTCCGGTAATGTAAGCTCCGCTCCCTTTAATGCGGCGGATTTCCCGCTCATCTTCAAGAACCGCCAGCGCAGCCCGGACCGTTTGTCGGCTGACACGGTATCTGACAGCCAGCTCCTGTTCGGTGGGAAGCTTGTTGATTCCCTTTTGAATAGAATCTGAAATGATTTCTCTTAGCTGTTCAACCAGCCATTTATATTTGATCGCCATATATTTTAGTTCCTCTTTCTTAGGTTAGAGCGTGTCTGAAAAATCATTCCCGCAATCTGTTGCGCCACTCTGGTTTTTTTATTTTGCTGGGATAGTTATTTCATAAAATTTTCACATGAATTATTTATGATTTCCCAATAAATCTTCTGCTTTTTCACTTCTAAAACCCAAAATATTATACCTTTTTTCAAATGATCAAACCTTTTTTTTCAAGCTTAGACAGTTTGCCAAATCGAAAAACATAGAAAAAGGTGTTATATTTTTCACAAAATCATAAGAAAACAAACTTTCTAAATGAGAAATCATAAAATATCACCCCTTTTCCTGCCTGAAGTCCATTATAATATAAATTTGTCTGCATTTCACTATGAAAACTAACAAATTTGTATTGTTTGAACTGACGAAACAACCAAAAGACGGGAAGACAATATTGAAATTTATGTTGATTTTCGCTAAATTATAGACATCAAGAAGAACACGGATTCAAAGAACGGACGGAAAGCTGAGACAGCAAACGGATCAGTGTTGAACGAGAAACCAATGGCAGGCGCGACCTGCAAAAGTATTTTTTCTAAAAGAAAGAGAGGAATAATCACTATGAAAAAGAAATTAGCAGTTATGGCACTCGCAGCAGCAACACTCAGCATGATGGCTATGCCGGTTTACGCTGACGATCTGGTAACAGTTGGATACGCTCAGGTTGGACATGAATCAGACTGGCGTACAGCAAACACCCAGAACTATCAGGACGTTTTCTCAGAGGACGCTGGATACAGCCTTGACCTTGTAGACTGCGATAATGACAATGCTGCACAGCTTGAGGCAGTTCGTACATTTATTAGTAAAGATATGGATTACATCGTAATCGCTCCGATCCAGTCCGCTGGCTGGGACACCGTTCTTCAGGAAGCACAGGATGCAGGAATCCCTGTAATCATCGCAGACCGTGAGATCGAAGCAAGCGACGACTTATATGATGCATGGGTTGGAACAAACACAACAAACGAAGGTATCACAGCTGGTAACTGGTTAGCTGAGTACCTTGGCGATAAAGACGCGAACATTCTTGTAATCGAAGGTTCCGTAGGAGCTTCCGCGGCACTTGGACGTACAGAAGGATTCAATCAGGTAGCTGGCGAGCATGATAACTGGAAGATTCTTGATTCTCAGTCCGGTGACTTTACACAGGCTGGTGGCCAGGAAGTTATGGAGTCCTTCATCAAATCCTACGAGGGACAGTTCAATGTAGTTGTCTGCCAGAATGATAACGAAGCATACGGCGCAATGGATGCAATGGATGCAGCAGGTATCACCTATGGTGTTGATGGCGATGTAACTCTTATTTCCTTCGATGCAACACACGATGGACTTCAGTATACATTAGATGGAAAGATCAACTGTGATGTTGAGTGTAACCCGATCCAGGCTGAGGTTGTTAAGGGCGTAATCGAGAAAATGCAGGCAGGCGAAGAATTTGAGAAGACAACACTTGTTGAGGATCAGGCATTCGTAGCACCTGGAATCGAGAGCGAATATGCAACAACTATGACTGATGAAGTTCTGGCTGGACGTGCTTACTAATCAGAAAAATCAATCGGAGAGTGTGAAAACAGCAGAGCTGTGAAACAATCCGTAAACATCGAAATTGGTTATCAGCAAGCAGCTGAAAAACCGATAAAGATGAACAAATAGGGGAGGAAAGTCCCAATGCGGATTTTCTTACCCCTTAAATTTTCGCGAGCAACGAGGAGAATGAAAAATGAAGTTGATAACGGGAAGGGAGGAATACGCGTTGGAGGCAGGAGTAGTATTGAAAATGCAGGGAATCTGCATGACATTCCCAGGTGTAAAAGCACTGGAAGGCGTGGATCTGACATTGAAAAAAGGAGAAATCCAGCGCGCTGATGGGAGAGAATGGCGCGGGTAAATCCACATTGATCAAGTGCCTGACCGGCGTAAATAAATTTGAGGCTGGAGAGATTTATCTGGAAGGATTTGATCATCCCATCGTAAATAAAGATACCATGGACGCCCAGAAGAAGGGCATTTCTACTGTATATCAGGAAGGTAAACCTCTGTCCAAACCTTTCGGTGGCAGAGAATCTTTACATAGGCCGCGAGCCGCTGACAAAGCTTGGAACGGTCAACCGAAAGGCAATGAACCGTCAGGCAGCTGCCCTTATGAAACAGCTGGAGCTTGACGTTGATGTAACACGTAATCTTGAAGAATATTCACTGGCATTGCAGCAGATGATCGCAATTGCCCGTGCTGTAGATATGGACTGTAAGGTGCTCATTCTGGATGAGCCAACTTCTTCATTGGATGACCGTGAAGTAGAAAAGCTTTTTACCATGATGCGCAGACTGAAGGAGAAAGGTGTAGGAATCATATTTGTTACCCATTTCCTGGAACAGGTTTATGCAGTATGTGACGGAATTACCGTTCTTCGAAACGGTCAGCTGGTTGGCGAGTATGAGATCGCAGATCTTCCGAGAGTGAAGCTGGTAGCAGCTATGATGGGAAAAGATTTCGACGATCTTGCTTCCATTAAACCGGAGACCACAGGAGATAAGAGAAAAGAACCGATGGTAATCGAAGCCCGTGGCTTAAGCCACGCAGGAACCATCAAACCATTTGACCTTGATATCCACAAAGGAGAGGTTATCGGTCTTACCGGACTTCTTGGAAGCGGACGAAGCGAACTGGCACGTACTATTTACGGTGCTGACCGCGCCCAGACTGGTACTTTGAAAGTAAAAGGCAAGGAAGTTAAGGTGAAAAATCCTATTGATGCCATGCATCTTGGAATGGGACTTCTTCCTGATGACCGTAAAGCGGAAGGAATTGTTGCAGATTTGTCCGTAAGAGAAAATATCATCCTTGCAATTCAGGCAAAACAGGGCATTCTGAAAAAGATCCCTATGACAAAACAGTGTGAGATTGCAGACAAGTATATTGATCTTCTCCAGATCAAATGTGCAAGCCGTGAGACCTTGATCAAACAGCTTTCCGGTGGAAACCAGCAGAAGGTTATCCTTGCAAGATGGCTTGCAACAAACCCGGATTTTCTGATTCTGGACGAGCCTACCCGAGGAATCGATATCGGTACCAAGACAGAGATCCAGAAGCTGGTTCTGAAGCTTGCAGATGAAGGAAAGAGTCTGATCTTCATTTCCTCTGAGATTGAGGAAATGCTCCGTACCTGTAACCGTATGGCAGTTCTCCGTGACGGTCAGAAGGTTGGAGAGATTGATGAGGCAGATATGAACCAGATGAACGTAATGAAAGCAATCGCAGGAGGTGAGCAGTAATGGGTAATTTCAAAAAACTGGCGCAGAAACGTCTGTTCCTTCCGGTTTTCAGTATGATCCTGGTCATGCTGATCAACGTAGTATATGATATTGCAACAGGAAGTGCACCGCTTTCCTTCTTTATGATTTCCATTAAGAATGGTGTACTTTACGGACGTCTGATCGACATCCTGAACCGTGGAAGTGAAATCGCCATACTGGCAATCGGTATGACACTTGTTGTATCTGCTTCCGGTGGTACTGATATTTCCGTTGGTTCCGTAATGAGTCTTTACGCAGGTGTCTGCTGTATGATCCTTGCAGGATACGGAAATGTAAATGTGCAGGAATATGCGCATCCGCTGCTGGTTGGCATTGGAGCCGGACTTCTTGTCACTTTGATCTGTGGCGTTTTTAATGGATTTCTGGTTGCCTATATGAATATTCAGCCTATGGTCGCCACCCTGATCCTATGGTCGGCAGGACGAGCAGTAGGACTTCTTCTTTGCAACAGCCAGATCGTTTATGTTCGAGTTCCTTCTTTCCAGAAGCTTGGTGCTTACTGCGGAATCATTCCTACACCGATCATTGTGGCTGCTGTGTGTGTGGCAATTGCTTCTATTGTACTTCGCTACACAGCACTTGGAACTTACATCCAGAGTGTTGGTATTAACAAAAAAGCTTCCCGTATCGCAGGCTTTAATTCCGCAAAGATCATCCTTATGTGCTATGCAATCTGCGGTCTTTGTGCAGGTCTTGCAGGTATGGTTGCAACCTCCAGAATCTATTCAGCAGATACCAATAACATCGGTCTGAACATGGAGCTGGATGCAATTCGTTTCTGTAGCACTTGGCGGCAACAGCCTTGGCGGCGGTAAGTTTTCCCTGGCAGGTTCCATCATCGGAGCGTACACTATTCAGGCGATTACCACAACTCTGTATGCACTTGGTGTTTCTTCTGCACAGGCACCGGTATTTAAGGCAATCGTAGTTATTATCATCGTAGTAATTCAGGCTGAGCCAGCCAAAGCCTTCTTTAAGAAGCTGACAAAGAAATCCGGAAAGGAGGCAGCTCGGGCATGAAAAAGAAAAAAATAAACAGCAATAACCTGTTGCTGCTGATCACCATTGTATTATTCTTTGTAATGTATGCTGCAGGATGTATCGTATATGCGGACAAAGGCTTTACCCGTTTCCAGACATTTCTGAACATCCTGATCAACAATGCAGGTCTGATCTGCATCACAGCTGGTATGACATGCGTTATGCTTACTGGCGGTATTGATATTTCCGTAGGTTCCTTGGTTGCTATGGACTGTATGATCCTGGCAGTGGGAATTGAGCAGTGGGGATGGTCCAGCCCGGTACTTATGCTTCTGATTCTTGCAATTGGCATTATATTTGGTATTGTTCAGGGCTTCTGTATTTCCTACCTGGAAATCCAGCCTTTCATCGTTACTATGGCAGGAATGTTCTTTGCCAGAGGTATGACAGCTGTGATCTGTAAAGAGCAGGTAAGTATTGTTTCTGACAAGATTTTTACCACTCTTTCCAGCTTTAAGATTTTCCCTTCCATTTGGAGGGTATCTGAACAAAAAGGGAATCATGCAGTTTCCATACCTTCGTGTAACTGTTGTAGTTGCATTGATCGTAGTTCTTGCTATTTATCTGATGCTGAAATACACACGCTTCGGCCGCAGTATTTACGCAGTAGGTGGCAATCAGCAGTCTGCAACCCTGATGGGACTTGATGTTAAGAAAACACAGATGAAGGCATATATTCTTTCCAGTTTCCTTACTTCCATCGGCGGAATCTGCTACTGCCTGAATACCATGGCAGGTACCACCACCCAGGCAACCGGCCTTGAAATGGACGCTATTTCCTCCGCAGTCATCGGTGGTACACTTCTTACCGGTGGTGTAGGAAATGTACTTGGTTCCTTGTTTGGTGTATTGATCAATGGTACGATTTCTACTTTGGTTAAAACCAATGGAAAACTGATCAGCTCCTGGTCCAACATTGTAACAGCAATCCTGCTGTGCTTCTTCATTGTACTTCAGAGTGTATTTGCACTGGTAAAGGAGCGGAAGAGCAAATAAAAATTGAATAAAGACTGAAATGAGACAGGCAGGTACATGATTGAAATGTGTATCTGTCTGTTCTATTTTGGGCATAATGGAAGAAAGGGTAACATACAAATTAGTTAATTGCAATTTTATTCTTCCTGTCCCAATTTCACAAAAATCGGTTCATGTTTCATAGCCGGAATAATTTTTTCCATCATATCTTTCATATTAATTTTCAGGCTGGAGGTGTTAATACAAGGGTGACAGCCGATGTAAGGTTCCTTCAGGAGGTCTTCATCAATAAGCAGCTGCACATGATTTTCCTTATCGTTCATAAGTCCAAGTATACTGACAGAACCAGGTGTAATATCAAGGAATTTCTCCATATAAGTTTCATTGCCGAAGGAAAGTCTGGCAACGCCAAGCTGGGAAGATACTTCCTTTGTCTTAAACTTCTTGTCGCCTGGCAGGAGCAGCAGATAGAAGTTCGTTTCCTGGCGGTTGCAGAGAAACAGGTTTTTGCAGATTACTGCATCAAGCACTTTATCCACATCTTTACAAGCTTCAATGGTCATCAGAGTTTCATGGTCAATCCTCTGATAAGGCACCTGAAGTGCATCAAGAAAATCATAAGTACGTATCTCTTTTTCAAGTCTGCCCGTGGTATCTGCGGGACGTCCGTTTTCAAGCTTTAATTCCATGGTGTTCTCCTTATGTATTCCCCCACAGGGTCTTTTTTTGTCAAATATCTGGGGAATATTGTAGCATTGAGAGTTTTTCTTGTAAAGTGGAGGATGTTCTCCCACAAATTGTGATGCACATCTTTTAGAAAACATTTTTCAAATACATTCCAGAATAGCGATGAATATTTCAGAAAATATATGCATATATAAGTTCGGAGGCGGATATCTGCATTTTTTCCATAGCGCTCCTGTTGACAAAAATTCAAAAAGGCTTTATAAAATCCTTAGAGCCTGCAGATTGCAGGAATGATTTTTCAAACACGCTCTAGAATCTGTGCAGACCTCATGGATTGCATGATGCCGTACTGCATAATAAAATCATCAGGAGGAGCACATCTGAATGAACAATATCACAAAAAATGCACTGGAAGAGTCTTTGAAAAAATTTCTCCTTCAGAAGCCTCTGGACAAGATCACCATCAGCGACTTGACTACAGATTGCGGAATCAGCCGAATGGCTTTTTTACTATCATTTTAAAGACATTTATGACCTGGTAGAATGGTCCTGTATTGAGGACGCTTCCCAGGCTTTGCAGGGAAAAAAGACCTACGACACCTGGCAGGAAGGGCTTCAGCAGATTTTTGAGGCTGTTTTGGAAAATAAGCCATTTATTTTGAATGTGTATCGCTCTGTGAAACGAGAGCAGGTGGAAAGTTATCTGTACAGCCTGACCTATCAGCTGATCGAAGGAGTGGTGGAAGAGCAGAGCGAGAATCTGAGGGTTACAGAGGAACAGAAGAAATTTATTGCGGATTTTTACAAATACAGTTTCGTAGGTGTTATGCTTGATTGGATCAAGAGAGGAATGAAGGAAGCCCCGGAAGAAATCGCGAATATGGTCTGCGTGACCATGCATGGAAATATTGGGAATTCTCTGCGGAATATGGAGAAGGAAGGGCAATAAAGATTAAGTTTATCCGGAAAATAAGGGATAACTATGGCATAGCAGCTTTAATCCTGAAAGGGCGGGACATAAAGTTTTCGAAATCAACTTTACAAAGTAAGGCGGATGATAAGTTTTTTGTCATCCGTCTTGTTTTGTAAATTGAGGAAAATTATTTTTTGACGTAGAATACACTCAGAAACAGGAAATACTAAATAAAAGGCAGCAGAATTTCGAATTAGTCAAATAAAAGCTTTTTATCTGAAGGTTAGGAAACAAAACTGAGAAAGCTTAGAAGCTGATTCGAAAAGTTAAAACAAGAATAAACACAGATAGCCGGAAATAATGCAACGGCAAATTTCAGAAAGGTGGTAATTTTTATGTCAAAAGAAGAAATCATTCCGTATTAGGTATGGCAGCACTTGCCGCAGCAGGTGCAGGAGCAGCAGTTCTGGCAAATAAAAGCCGTGAAGAGAAACAGATTAACAGAAGCACACAGTAGACCCCGAAATTACCGCAATACAGAGCGTGGCAAAAATGAGAAAAACAGCAAGGGCATTTATTATACAAACGGTAACTACGAAGCATTTGCCCGCCCGGAGAAACCGGAAGGTGTAGATGACAAGCATGCATATCTGGTAGGAAGCGGACTTGCTTCTCTGGCAGCAGCTTGCTTCCTTGTAAGAGACGCACAGATGCCTGGCGACCACATTCACATTCTGGAATCGATGGACATTGCAGGCGGTGCATGCGACGGTATTTTGATCCGATGAGAGGATACGTTATGCGAGGCGGCCGTGAGATGGAAAACCATTTCGAGTGCCTCTGGGATCTTTTCCACAGCATTCCATCTCTGGAAAAACCAGGTGCCTCCGTTCTGGACGAGTACTACTGGCTGAACAAACATGATCCGAACTATTCTCTTTGCCGTGCTACTGTAAATCAGGGCAAGGACGCTCACACAGATGGTAAATTCAACCTGAGCCAGAAGGGCTGCATGGAGATCATGAAGCTGTTCTTCACAAAGGACGAGGATCTTTACGACAAGACCATCGAGGATGTATTCGATGATGAGGTTCTGAATTCCACATTCTGGTTATACTGGAGAACCATGTTTGCATTCGAAAACTGGCACAGCGCACTGGAGATGAAGCTTTATATCCAGCGTTTTATCCATCATATCGGCGGACTTCCGGATTTCAGTGCTCTGAAATTCACCAAATACAATCAGTATGAGTCCCTGATCCTTCCAATGAAGAAATATCTGGAGGATGCAGGCGTTGACTTCCAGTTCAACACAGAGGTTACCAATGTAATCTTTGATATCCATGATGGCAAAAAGTGGCAACTGCCATTGAGTGCAAGGTAAAGGGTGTTGAGAAGGGAATCCTTCTTACTGAGAATGACTACGTATTTGTTACCAACGGAAGCTGTACAGAGGGAACTATCTACGGTGACCAGAATCACGCTCCAAATGGAGATGCTGAGGTTCGTACAAGCGGCTGCTGGAGCCTTTGGAAAAATATTGCAAAACAGGATCCGTCTTTCGGACATCCGGAGAAATTCTGCTCCGACATTGCGAAGACCAACTGGGAATCTGCAACTGTTACTACACTGGATGACAAGATCATTCCTTATATTACCGACATCTGCAAGCGAGATCCGAAGAGCGGAAAGGTTGTTACCGGCGGTATTGTAAGCTGCCAGGATTCCAGCTGGCTGTTAAGCTGGACCATCAACCGTC
>ENA-OPYX01001468-OPYX01001468.1-human-gut-metagenome-genome-assembly--contig:-NODE-1468-length-12381-cov-3.200914_pt1 | contig 12381 bp, 12 predicted proteins | sample MGYA00242639_ERZ504486 | MGnify/ENA primary metagenome ERZ504486 (study PRJEB26092, sample SAMD00036296) | human gut metagenome | host: Homo sapiens | study: EMG produced TPA metagenomics assembly of... | reverse complement strand
AATGTCTCCTTGATCCTGTCTGTCGTCGGTCTGGATCCATGCCTTCTAACGTCTTTAACTGTGTCTTCTTGCACTTCCGGCAATGACTCTCATATTCCTATCCCCTCCTCTTTCCTGTGGTGTTCCAAGCTTTCTGTAACGGTTCATACAGGCATAAATTTCCTGTATACGCGGTCTGCAAGATTGCCCGGTACAATGTTTCCTTCACACATTCCGGCAGGTCCCCTTTTATCCAACAGCTTCTCCGCCTGTTCCACAGCCTGTCCAAGCGTCTTCTTTCCATCAAATACCTCCTCTTCCAGAAAGCGCACAATCTGCCCCCAGCGTATTCAACTGTTCACTGTCCACGAGCTGTTCCACATACCGCAGATCGATCGTCTCATGACCGATCATGATTGCATCACGCCCCATTGTTTTCAATTTTATTCTGCCTTTCTGTCGAATACCCGGATTTCTGCGTACTTTCCGGTCATAGGATGGCTCTTTTGGCTTTTCTTCCGGGAACTTCAATGCCGGATAGTCTGCAGCTGCTTTCTTTGCAAGTTCCGTAATTTCTTTCGGAACATACTTATCCATCTGAACGATCTGATCCGCAATCTGGAAATAGGATCCGGAACTTCCCGCTACCAGCACGGTCGATATTCCATATTCCCGATAAAGCTCCCTCACTCGCTCAATAAATGGTGTGATCGGCTCCATATCACGGTGGATCACCTGCTGCATCAGTTCATCCCTGACCATAAAGTTCGTTGCGCTTGTATCTTCATCAATCAGGAACACCTGTGTTCCCGCTTCCATGCTTTCTATGACATTTGCCGCCTGTGATGTACTTCCGCTCGCATCTTCTGTATCGAACGCATAAGTATCTTTTCCATTTGGCAGATCATTGATAAACATGGAAATATCTGTATGCCGGATACTTCTTCCGTCTTCCGCACGGATCTTCATTGCCGTATCATCCGTGACCACATATTCTCTTCCGTCTCCCGCAACATGTGGATATACACCACTTTCTAATGCTTTCAAAAGTGTAGATTTGCCATGGTAGCCGCCACCTACGATCAAGGTAACCCCCTTTCGGATCCCCATTCCGGTAAGCATACCTTTATATGGAAGCTTCATAGTAATTCTCATAGAATCCGGTGAAGCAAACGGTACCGCATCCTTCATCGGTCTCTGGGAAACCCCCGATTCTCTCGGAAGTATAGATCCGTCAGCAACAAATGCGACCAGTCCTTCTTTTTTCAACTGTTCACGGATATATTCCTGATCCACGGAAAGTTCTGCTGCCTGCTTTACTGCATTGCGGTCCATATTTTTATAATATAATGCTTTTTCCACACATGCCGGGAGATATTGATAAAGAATTTTAACCAGCTCTCCTGCCTGTATCGTACGTCCTCTTGCCGGAAATCCGACTTCAAAGCGGACAGTCACATCCCCTGTCTTTTCATCTATCTCACACGCCGTACGTTCCAGCACTTCCTGACCACATCTCGTCACCTGAATAATTCCGCTTTTTCCGGAACCATGTGCCTGAAACGAATGCCGTTCCAGCTGCTTTGCAAAATTTCGCAGCAGATAATCTGCCACCGCCGTCTTTTTATGTTTGCTGTCATATAGTTCTTTCGGAATCCGTACTGCTCTTCCGGCCACCTGTATATGTAACCTGGACGGTGCTGCAAACGGATCTCCCTGTACATGATCAATTCCCAGTATATATGTTCCAAACTGGTATACGCCTCTTGTATCCTTATATGCCGGATATCCCCTGTGATCAATGCGTTCCAATATCTGTTTTAAATCTTCTGATGTCTTCATATTTTTGTAACTGCTACTATTCCTTTTTATTTTCTTCTCTTTCTTTTAGAAGTCTGCTTTTGCGTTTTTTTCTGCACTCTACAGATCCACAATCCTTGCTCTGTGATGAATCGCCGGAAGATATTTCTGAAGCAGATCTTTTGTCTTGAATTTCAAATGGCTGGTATTGATCCCCGGATTGCATCCGAACCATTCTGCCTCTGCAACTTTCTTATCTATGATCACCTGCACATAATCATCTTCATCCGTCAGAAGTCCCGCAACACTTGCAGATCCCGGTGTTGTACCAAGATGTTCCAGCATCTTCTCCGGTGGTGCGAATGACATATGGGATACGCCCAGCTTCTTACTGAAAGAAGACGTGTCAAACGCTTTATCGGCCGGCATCACCAGCAAGAAGAATGTCGTCTTCTTCTGATTACATAGGAACACATTCTTCCGTATCTCCGTTCCGATCGCCTTGTCTACTTCCGCACATTCTTCCATAGAAGATGCCGGATCATTGTCTACCTGTTCATATGGGATTTTTAATTTTTCCAATGTATCGTAGAATTTACGCTCTAACGGCATTCTCTCGTCTGCCGGTGCTTTTGTCCTTATTTCACTGATATACATAACACTAAACCTCCGTTTCTGATACTTATACTTGTTAACATTATATCGAATCTGCACAGCGATTGCAATTTTTACATTACAAATTTATTTCTTATAAATTTCTGTTTTTTTCATTTTATGCTATACTATAATTGATGTTGTCGGGGGATCTCTGCCTCTGACACCTTTATATCTAAAAAGTCACAAGGAGAAAAAGTCATGAAATACGTATTAGCCTCAGCTTCTCCCAGACGGCAGGAGCTGCTTACCCAGGCAGGATTTTCTTTTGATATTATCCCGTCTGCAGTTAAAGAAAAGATTACAAAAGATATTCCATCCGATGTCGTGATGGAACTGGCACATCAAAAAGCTCTTGATGTATACAAATCACGGATAAAAGATAATCCTGCATATCAGACAGAAGACTGTATCGTGATCGGTGCCGACACCATTGTATCTTATCGCGGTGAGATTCTCGGAAAACCGGCTGATAACGAGGAAGCCTTTGATATGCTTTCCATGCTCGCGGACCGCACACATCAAGTCTATACCGGAGTCACATTCGCAGGACATATCAGCGGGAAGCAGATCCTACATACATTTTACGAAAAAACGGATGTTACATTTTATCCAGTCACAAAAGAGGATCTTCATACTTATGTTGACAGCGGTGATTCTCTTGACAAAGCCGGCGCTTACGGCATCCAGGGCGCATTTGCCATCCACGTAAAAGGGATCGAAGGTGATTATAATAATGTAGTCGGCCTTCCGATCGCACGACTCTACCATGAACTTGATTCCATTTTGCCAAAGGAGAAGATACATTATGCATTCTAGCCGGAATAAACAGAAATACGAAAAATCCGCACTCCGTATCTCCATCACAGGAAGTACGATTTTCGTAATCCTGGAGATCGTTATGGCGGTCATCACAAGGTCGCAGGCCGTCCTTCTGGACAGTGTCTATGACGGCGTCGAGATTCTGATGGTATTCGTGTCACTTTCACTGGTTCCGCTGATGTACAAGCCGTCCAGCGAAAGCCACCCATTTGGTTACCAGCAGATTGAATCCCTCTTTGTTGTCGTAAAAGGTGCGATCATGATTGCAGTTACCGTCGGGCTGATCATTAACAACATCCAGATCATCTTCCACGGCGGCCAGCATGTCAACTTTTCCATGGTTGCGTATTTTGAAATGAGTGCCACCTTAGTCAGTATTGCTGTAATCTTCCTGCTTCGCAGGATGAACAGTAAACTGACTTCACCGATCGTGATCATGGAGATCCAGGAATGGCAGATCGACTCTGTTGCATCATTTGGTATGTGCATCGCATTCTTTCTGCCGCAGATCATAACCGGAGAATGGTTCCAGCCTTGATTCCTTATCTCGATCCGATACTGGCGATCATCCTGTCCCTTTTTATGCTTCCGGTTCCGATAAAAACCGTGATCACGGGACTTCGGGACCTGTTCTTACTCCCTCCGGAGGAAGAAACGGTCCAGGAAATCAAAGATATCGTATCTCCGATCCTTGCTACATACGGGGACACAAAATTATATTATGATATCCTGCGTACCGGACGGAAATTATGGATCAGCGTGTATATCACCATGAACCGTGATATGATTTCTATTTCCAAATTCAAATCTGTGCAGAAAGAGATTATCCAGGCGCTTTCAAAAGAATATCAGGATTTTTATTTTGAACTGCTTCCGGACATTGAATACAACGGGGATACAGAGGTTCCCGAACCCGTTCCCGATGAAGAAGAAGCATAATACGTAAGAGGCTGCCAGCATAATTGCCGGCAGCCTCTTTTTAAAGGTAGTTTTATGAATCAAAATTGTGGTATTGTCTGAATTAGTATTTTGCAGCTGCATCTTCGATAGACGCTCTCATGATCAACATCAACTCATCAATCTGTTTCTTTGTTACGATAAGTGGCGGGATCATACGGTTTACACTGTCTCCGATTGCTGTGATCAGTGCCATTCTGTCAAGGCATCCGTGTTTTACCTCTACAGCGATCGGAATATCATATTCGCATCCGACCAGCAGTCCACGTCCTCTTGCTTCTTTCACATGCGGGAGTTTTGCAAGTTCCTGTTTCATGTATTCTCCCATTTCTTTTGCATTTTCACTTAAGTTATTATCAAGAATTTCTGTTACAGATGCAAGACCTGCTGCACATGTTACACAGTGTCCGCCATATGTAGAACCATGTGTTCCTGCCGTAAATTCTTTTGCTACTTTCTCTGTTGCACAGCATGCTGCTAATGGCATTCCGCCTCCGACTGCTTTTGCCATGGACACTGCATCTGGTTTCACGCCATATCCCATGTACGCCATCGGTGCTCCGGTACGTCCCCATCCTGTCTGAACCTCATCAAACAGGAGCAACATATCTTTTTCATCACATAATTTACGAAGTCCTTCAACGAATTCCTGTGTTGCAGGATGCACACCACCTTCACCCTGTACAGGCTCAATCATGATTGCGATCGTATTCTCTGTTACCTTAGATTTGAAATCTTCAAGGTTATTATATTCTGCATAATCGAATCCCGGAAGCATTGGTTTGAATCCCATCTGGATGGCATTGTCCGGCTGTCCTGTTGCAGACATTGCCCCGTATGTTCTTCCGTGGAAACCATGTTTTGCTGTAATGATGTGATATCTTTCCGGTCCAAAGTTATCCACACCGTATTTTCTTGCCATCTTGATCATGCACTCATTGGCTTCTGTTCCGGAGTTCTGATAAAAGATCTTATCCATTCCAATCGTATCACAGATCTTCTTAGCCAGTAATGCCTGTGGAATTGTGTATGGGTAGTTAAATGTATGCATGATATCATCTAACTGATCCTTGATTGCTGCAATGACTTTTGGATTTCTGTTACCACAGCTGTTAACGGCAACTCCACCGTAGAAATCAAGATATGCATTTCCCTCTTCATCATACAGATACATGCCCTCTGCTCTCTCTGCAATGAAATCATATCTTTCATAAGTCTCCACCATATACTTATTGACCATGTCCTTCAACTCTTGTGCTGTAAGTCCCGTATCCTTTAATCTCATAATAAAACTCCTCACTTTCATTCATTTTCGAATTTGTTGAATTATGATCTCGTTCGTTTTCCTATCCTTTTATCACTCTGTCATTAGAACGAAAAAAGGCACCACACCCAAACAGGTATGGCGCCTTTGCCTTTCAACGATTCACAGTATATACCTGTGTTTTTGAAACGTCAATATGTTTTTTGAAACTTTTTTTTAAATATTTTTATCATGAACTTTTCCGACATACACAGGTATAAAAAATAGAAGTGTCATACGACACTCTATTTCTGCACATATTAGTTATACTTACGTTTTCTAGCAGCTTCAGATTTCTTTTTGCGTCTTACGCTTGGTTTTTCGTAATGTTCTCTTTTACGAATTTCCTGCTGAATACCAGCCTTTGCACAGTTTCTTTTGAATCTGCGTAAAGCGCTATCTAACGATTCGTTTTCTTTAACGATTACATTTGACATAGTCTCACACCTAACCTCCCCTCCAGTCCTATATTGTGCATCATACGACTGTTCGGGTATTTTTATTGCACTACATATGATTATAACATATTTTTTCTCACGTCAACAACTTTCTTCCACTTTGGAAAAAATTGCAAAATTTCGCGAATTGACAGTAAAATTTTATGCAAGCTGTCCTTCTAATGCTTCTTTTGCAGCCTTCAGAGCATCCTCTACACCTGCTGGATTCTTACCGCCGGCCTGCGCCATATTCGGACGTCCGCCGCCACCGCCGCCAACTAATTTGGCAACTGCTTTGATCAGGTTACCTGCATGAGCTCCCTGTTTCATAGCTCCGTCTGTAGCTGTAGCCATCAGGCTTACTTTACCATCATTAACAGAAGCAAGCAGGATCACACCTTCGCCAAGCTTCTCTTTTAACTGGTCTCCAAGATCACGAAGACCATTCATATCTACACCTTCCAAATGAGCAGCAAGGAACTTCACGCCTTTTACTTCTTCTACCTGGTTCATCACATCACCCATGGCATCTTTTGCAAGTTTGCTCTTCAAGCTTTCTACCTCACTCTTTAATGCCTTGTTTTCATTCATCAGATGAGATACTTTCTCTTCGATGTTTTCCGGTGTCGCTTTCAGTAATTTTGCTGTCTCGTGAAGCCTCTTCTCCTGAGCGCTGTAATATTCCAGAAGTCCCTTGGATGTCAGGGCTTCAATACGGCGCACTCCGGCAGCAACACCTGTCTCAGACAGAATCTTGAATGCCATGATATTGCCTGTATTGCTTACATGTGTACCACCACAGAATTCGACAGAAAAATCACCCATACTTACAACACGTACAATGTCACCGTATTTTTCTCCGAACAGGGCAGCAGCTCCTGTCTTCTTCGCTTCTTCGATCGGCATATTTTTGATCACAACCGGAAGATTCTCCCGAATCTTCTCATTCACGATATCTTCCACTTTCTGCAGTTCTTCTGCTGTCATGGCAGAGAAGTGTGTAAAGTCGAAACGCAGTCTCTGTGCATTGTTCAGAGACCCTGCCTGTTCTACATGATTTCCAAGTACCATGCGAAGAGCTTTCTGAAGCAGATGCGTTGCACTGTGATTGTTCTCAGCAAGTGCACGATTCTCTTTGTCAACTTTCAGCATTACCTTGTCACCGACTTTGACCATACCTTTTGTAACCTGTCCGATATGGCCAAATTTATCACCTGCAAGCTTCACAACATCTTCCACTACAAATTCGCCGTCTTCTGTACAGATCACGCCTTTATCAGCTTCCTGTCCACCCATCGTCGCATAGAACGGAGTCTTAGCAGTAATGATCGTTCCTTTATCTCCGTCTGTCAGTGCATCTACCACTTCTGTCTCACTTGTCATAGCTGTTACTTCAGATTCCACTTCCAGCTGGTCATATCCAACAAATTCAGAAGATAATTCTGCCTCCAGTTGGTCGTATACACTTGCATCTTTACCGCTGTAGTTATGTGTACCAAATGTTCCTTCGGATTTTGCACGTTGTTCTTTCTGTGCTTCTTCAAATCCTTTCTCATCATAAGTCAGACCCTTCTCTTCCAGGATCTCACTTGTCAGGTCGATTGGGAATCCATAAGTATCATACAGCTTAAATGCATTCTTTCCGGAAAGAACCGTCTCTCCGTTCTTCTTCATCTCTTCTTCCATGTCTGCAAGAATAGAAAGTCCCTGGTCGATCGTCTTATTAAACTGTGCTTCTTCTTTTGCGATTACATTAAAGATAAAGTCTTTCTTTTCTTCCAGTTCCGGATATCCGTCTTTAGATCCGTCAATAACCGTCTGTGCCAGTTCTACAAGAAATGCTCCCTTGATTCCAAGAAGTCTTCCGTGACGACATGCGCGGCGGAGAAGACGTCTTAATACATATCCACGTCCGCTGTTTGATGGAAGGATACCATCAGAGATCATAAATGTTACAGAACGGATATGGTCTGTCAGTACTCGGATTGAAGTATCTGTGTTATCATCTTTCTGATATTCCACACCTGCCATGTTACATACATGGTCTCTTAAAGCCTTTAATGTATCGATGTCGAACATAGAATCTACATCCTGCACGATACATGCCAGACGTTCCAGTCCCATACCTGTATCAATGTTCTTCTGCTCTAATTCTGTATAGTTATTATGTCCGTCGTTGTCAAACTGTGTAAATACGTTGTTCCAGATCTCCATGTAACGGTCACATTCACATCCGACTGTACATCCTGGCTCTCCGCATCCATATTTTTCTCCACGGTCATAATATACTTCTGAACACGGTCCGCAAGGTCCTGCTCCATGCTCCCAGAAGTTATCTTCCTTTCCGAAACGGAAGATTCTCTCCTCCGGAATTCCAATCTCTTTATTCCAGATCTCGAAGGCCTCATCGTCATCCTGGTAAATGGATGGATATAATCTATCTGGATCCAGTCCCACTACTTCTGTAAGGAACTCCCATGTCCAGTGAATTGCTTCGTTTTTAAAATAGTCTCCAAATGAGAAGTTACCAAGCATTTCGAAAAATGTACCATGTCTGGCTGTCTTTCCTACGTTCTCGATATCTCCTGTACGGATACATTTCTGACAGGTGGTAACTCGTCTTCTCGGTGGTATCTCCTGTCCTGTAAAATATGGTTTCAATGGTGCCATACCAGAGTTGATCAGTAACAGACTCTTATCGTTATGAGGCACTAACGAGAAACTCTTCATTGCCAGATGTCCCTTGCTTTCAAAAAAACTCAGAAACATTCTTCTTAATTCGTTTACGCCATACTTCTGCATAATTTCCTCCTGCTCTACATTCATGTATCTAATCAGTATAAATATTTTTTATCAATACTAACTTTTAATTATAAAGAGAGACAGGCGTTTTTGTCAATCTTTACGCCTGTCTCTTTTTTTTGCTTATTTTAGTTCGATTTCACCGAGTTCTTTTGGCGGAAGCTGCTTGCTGGATGCTTTTACAAATTCTTTCACTTTCTTCTGTGCTTTTGGCACCGGGATGTTCGTTCCCGCACCGGCTACACATCCGCCCGGACAGCCCATTCCTTCGATCAGACATCCGTTCATTCTTCCGATCTTCGCCATAGAAAGAATCTTCTTACAATCCGCAAGACCTTCTGCATGCTCAATCTTTACTTCCACACCCGGATAGTACTCATTTACACATTTTTCAATTGCAGATGCCACGCCGCCTGCAACCGCATAGCCGCGTCCCGCACCTGTTGCATTGTGGAAGGAGGACTCTGCCTCATATTCGGAAAGGTCGATTCCTTTCGCATCAAACATTCCCTGCAGTTCTTCAAATGTCACTACAAAATCAACATCACTTCTTACGGTTCTGCGCATCGCTTCCAGTTTCTTGGCCGCACATGGTCCGATGAATACTACTTTAGCATTCGGATGTTCTTTCTTGATCGTACGTGCAGTAGCAACCATAGGAGTCAGTTCCTGAGACACTTCATCGATCATATCCGGGAAATATTTCTTTGCCAGCATTGCCCATGACGGACAGCAGGATGTCAAAAGGAACGGTAATTCTCCTGTCACAACCTTCTCTACATAATGATGTGCCTCCGCAACAGCTCCGATATCTGCACCAAGCGCCACTTCATACACCTGTGAAAATCCAAGTTCTTCCAGTGCTGCTTTTAAGTTTCTCGCATTGATATTATCTCCGAACTGTCCGGTAAATGCCGGTGCGATCTCAGCAATAATCTGCTCGCCTTCCGACAATGCTCTTGCAAGCTGGAAGATCTGGGATTTGTCTGAAATTGCTCCAAACGGACAGCTTACCATACACATACCACAGGATACGCATTTGTCCGGATTGACATAGGCGCGTCCCATTTTATCCGATTCAATTGCATTTACGCCGCATGCTTTTGCACACGGACGCTCTTTTTTGGAAATTGCATCATATGGGCAGACACTCTTGCACTTTCCACATTTAATACATTTTTCCTGATCAATATGGGATTTGCCGTTTACCATGGAAATCGCACCCTTCGGACAGACTTCCATACAAGGATGTGCCAGACATCCTTTGCACATGTTGCTGACCTCATATCCTTTCGCTTCGCATCTCATGCATGCGGATGGAATCACCTGCATAAGCGGCGGTTCATAATACTTATCTGATATGTTACTTGCTTCCACCCCCGCTGTCAGATGTACCGGTTTGTCTTCCGGCCGGAGTGAAAGTCCCATTGCAAGTCTTACCTGTTCTCGTACAACTGCTCTTGCGCGGTAAACACTGTCACGGTACTGCTCTGTCTCATCATTCACCAGTGCATATGGGATTGCTTCCATATCATCGCACAGAGTATCTGCATCTGCTTTGAAGCCAAGTGCTGCAACTTCTTCAAAAAGCTTTTCTTCTCAACCGTCTTACGGTTGTGTTAATGCCTCTCATCATAGTTGGAGTTCCTCCTGTTTTTCCTTTGTCATTTTTATAACAGTCTATAGTTCTATTATTAGACACTTGAGAAAATGTTATCAACTAATTTTGAAAATCAATTTAAAGCAGAATCATATTGTGTTCTTTGCAGGTTTTCCGCATCTGCTCCGGCCACAAACTTGCCTGTACTTCACCGACATGTGCGCGGTCGAGAAGCAGCATGCACAGTCTGGACTGTCCGATACCACCTCCGATGGTGTACGGAAGTTCGCCGTTTAACAGCATTTTGTGATATGGAAGATTCTTTCTCTCTTCGCAGCCGGCTTTTACAAGCTGCTCTTCCAGCGCTTTTTCATCTACACGGATACCCATGCTGGAGATCTCAAGTGCACAGTTCAGTGTCTCGAACCAGAACAGGATATCTCCGTTTAACTGCCAGTCATCGTAGTCCGGTGCACGTCCGTCGTGCGGTTCGCCGCTTGCGAGTTTGTCACCGATCTTCATCAGGAATACACAGCCGTGTTCTTTTGTGATCAGGTTTTCTCTTTCCTTCGGAGTCTTATCCGGATACATATCTTCCAGTTCCTGGGAAGTGATGAAATAGATGTCCTCCGGAAGTTTCTTTACTGCCTGTGGATATTTGTACCATACTTCATGTTCCATATGTTTGATGATCTTGAAGATATTGCGTACGGTAGCTTTCCAGTGTCTCAACGGTACGTTCTTCTTTTTTGATCACTTTTTCCCAGTCCCACTGATCCACGTAGCAGGAATGTAAGTTGTCAAGTTCTTCATCTCTGCGGATCGCGTTCATATTTGTATAAAGTCCCTCACCGGCTGGAATCCATATTTGTATAATGCCATACGTTTCCATTTTGCAAGGGAATGTACAACTTCTATTGTCTCTCCCGGAACGCCTGCGATATCAAACTGTACCGGTCTTTCCACACCGTTCAGGTCATCGTTCAGACCACTGCTTTTTTTCTACGAATAACGGTGCAGAGATTCTCTCCAGATTCATCTCTTTTCCGAATTCCTTCTGGAACGTGTCACGAATGTACTTGATTGCTTCCTGTGTCTCTCTTACGCTTAAGCGAGGGTCATAATGTTCTTGGTAATATTAATCCCATTTTTTCTGTCTCCTTTTTGTCTGCTGTATATTTTTATGAAATTCTTTGCTCACTGATTACTCTTCTTCAAATACTCTCTGTGCATAATATACGGACTGCATTGCATCTTTGCCGTAAAAATCTGCCCCGATCATATCTGCATAATCCTGATTCAGCACAGCTCCCCCTACCATGACTTTACATTCAGGTTTACGTTCTCTCAATAACTTGATGGTCTCTTCCATGCTTACAACCGTTGTCGTCATAAGCGCGCTTAGACCTACCAGCCGGATATCCTGCTCCACTGCAGTATCTACGATCACTTCCGGTGGTACATCTTTCCCCAGATCGATCACATCAAAACTGTAATTCTCCAGAAGGACTTTTACAATGTTCTTACCAATATCGTGAATATCTCCTTTTACCGTTGCGAGAATGACCTTATTCTTCGCCTGGACTTCCCCGCCTTCCTGTGCGAGTACATCCTTGATCACTGCAAATGCGATCTTTGCCGCATCGGCACTCATCAGAAGCTGCGGCAGGAAGACAGTTCCCTTTTCAAATCCTTTTCCTACCGTATCCAGTGCTGGGATCAGATGTTCATTGATGATCTCCAGCGGTGCCTGTTCCTTTAACAGTTCTCCTGTTGCATGATGTGCTCTTCTTTCAGACCTTTTTCGATGGCCTCTTTTAAAGTCAGTTCTGCCTTTGGCTGCCGGTGCAGGTGTTCCTGCTTTCTGACTGCCATATACACGGATATACTCCTCGCAGTTCTTATCGTAATTCATCAGCGCACAGAATGAATAATACGAGCGCATCATATCCTCAGAAGAAGGATTAATGATCCCCGCACTTAATCCATTCTGCATGGCCATCGTATAGAAATTTGAATTAACTGCC
>ENA-OPYX01001467-OPYX01001467.1-human-gut-metagenome-genome-assembly--contig:-NODE-1467-length-12387-cov-2.662887_pt1 | contig 12387 bp, 19 predicted proteins | sample MGYA00242639_ERZ504486 | MGnify/ENA primary metagenome ERZ504486 (study PRJEB26092, sample SAMD00036296) | human gut metagenome | host: Homo sapiens | study: EMG produced TPA metagenomics assembly of... | reverse complement strand
AGAATCGCAAATCTCAAATAACTGAATCAGATTGTTATAACCGTTGCTATGTTGTACCGGAAACTGGATAATCTGTGCTGCCATGATTTTGACCTCCTACTCACTTTTGTGTGTTTCATAACTCGTTCTTATGAGTTTAATATAACACGTAGTAGGTAGGTGTCAATACCTTTATTTACAAAAAGCTCAAAAATGAGTTTTATTTCTTTTCCTTGCTTTCCTCTGGATTTTTCTTCGGTCTGCCTCCAAGTTTTCCTCTTTCCTGCTGTTTCCGGCAGTATTCTTTTCTTGCCTCGGTTTCCATATCCATTTTTGTCCGAATGAATATAAATGCCATATCCGCCGCCGCACTCAAGTCTTTTGGTTCTTCGCCCCTCCATCTGTAAATCATAAGCGCTTTGAAGAGTGTCCCCATATCTCTATCGCTCAACGTCATTACCGGCTCTGCAATATCAGGGTGTAGAATTAAATCCTCCATGCCTCACGCCTCCTATCTGCCTTTCTTGATTCTATCTGCCTTTGTTTCTGTTGCCTCGCTTTGAAGAAATTTCTTTATTCCCTCTCTGCAATACTGTCCTGTGTACGGATTCGGACACGCTCGCTCGCCAGCTTCATGTGCAATCGCATCATCATAAATACAGTACGCGCATTTCTTGAATGCCCCTCTCAATATTGCACTTGCTATCGCATCATCGCTTGCACTGTTAAGCATTTCCCTTACTGTCATAGCTCCCTGTACCTCCTGTTCTGAATAAATCACACGCCATCATAAAGCCTGCGATGAATCCCTGCTTTTCTCTGCTATCTCCATACTGGACCATACTGTCCCATATATCGCCCTGCAATTTCATAAGGCTGTTATCTGCTTTGCTGCATATATTTCTAAACTGGCGAATCGCCTCCTGCTCCTCTCCGCTTTCTGCGCTCTCCATGCGCTCATCGACATATGCCTGATACAGTAAATCAATCGTTCTCACTTTCCGCCCTCCTGTTCCGTTATCCTAAGTAATCGTACCTTGTGTGCCAGTGGTATTGGTAAAATCCATTGGCAGGTTAATCCCCTCGTACCGTTCTCGCCATTCTTTCAACATTTCCCGATATGTAAACAGCTCTCCTGTTTCTTTATTCCGGTACAGTTTCGCCGGCTGTTCGCCGGTATTTTCTTTATCCATCCTGCTCGCCTCCCTCTTCCGGTAAATACTCAACTTTAATGTGAGCCGCCATGAAGCAATCAGGTTCTCCGTCAAATTCGTTGCCTGCGGATGAGTTGAGCGTATCTCCTCTTTCCTCGCAGCACTCTCTCGGACTGCAACAGTCTGTATTCTTCCAGAGCTTTCCGTTTTCATCCTCATACACGTACCGTCCCCAATCATCCCTGCCGATATATTTCAGATGCAATGTTTTAATCTTTACAGCAGCCAATTCATAATTGATAACATCAAAATGTCCGAGCGGCTTTTTGTATTCGATATAGCCCCATGCCTGGCAGCCTACTTCCTCAACAAACTTTTTATTGTCGAAGTTCTCAATCTCCAGGACTTCGTTATTTTTTGGCTTCGGGTATCCTCCCGGCATGATTGGACGCTGTGTGCTGTAATACCTGTACCCTGCCGGGGAGATTTTCTTTTCTTTCGCATCAGGGTAATGTGCTATGACATCCTGTTTCGCATCCTCTATTGTTTTGAATGGTCCTGTCCCTGCGGCTCCTTTTCCCTTGTCCTCATCATAAAGAAAATGATTGTGGTATCCATCAACGTCCTGGACTATTGCGATATGATTCACGTATCCATCATCCATATGCAGTGCTGAATGAAACATTGCTACAATATTCGCCATCATTTGTATGTCCTCACTTTCTGCCCTCGTACCCTCCGGGGCGGGTAACTGTTTTATAATTCAAATGCCATTGCTGCATCTTTCTCCGATGCTCCCTGTTCCATGCAGGCGTTGTATCTCATCAACTGCCGTTCCTCTTTAATCTCCCTGATTCTCTTTAAGGTTGGCCAGTCCACCAATGCGCCCACGCAATACGCCTTTTCCATAAGCTCCTCGACTTCGCTGATTCTTTCCTGGACCTCATCCCACTGCTCGTCTGTATATGTGTGTGCCGGTGCCTCCTGCATGTCAATTTCGATGCATTTCAGCTTATCGTGCATCGAATACAGGTTGAAATGTTCGCTCTCGTTTACTCTGTACTTTTTCATCAGCTCTGCTCCTCCTAAAACATAGTATCAAGAATCCTCTGGATAAGTTTTTCGCTTTCCTCAACCAACTGTTTGTTATGTCTGTTGTCCTGCACAGCCTGCTTAAATTCTGCGCTATCCGGATTGTCCGCAAATTCAACAATTTTTCTGGCGGATTCTTCTGTTCTTCTTATCGCCTCCGTCTTGCTATCAATAAGAATAGCTTTTATTGCGCCAGCCTCTTCCAACGTGAGAACTTTCTGTTCAAGTTCTTCGACAGTTCTCTTCTCTGCTTCATAATCTTTCACTGCACTTTCGTACATTTCTTTATATTTTGCTGCCTCTGCCGCCGAACTTTCGGCTCTCTGTTTCATGCTGCATCCGAAATCATTTTCAATGTTTCCCTCGGCAATTTCAAAGCATCCCTCAAATGCCATGCTGATATAGCTATCCTCTCCAAGGTCTGTCACGATTTTTTTGATTTTTTCCAACGCTTTCCGTTCCTGCTCTTTGGTTGCTGCCATCTCTATGTCCTCCTGCATTCCGCTCTTGATTTCTTCCACCGCCCTGCTATAATAAAAGGGTAAGGCTTGGCGGTGGCAGGAACCGCCTTACCCTTATTACGGATTGGAAACCCTCTTACTTACCAGGTGTCGGGGTTTCCTTTTTTAATACCTCAATTTTCTTTCGTATGATGCCTGCGGCATCTTCTCCGGTCTTTGCTTTCAGCTCCACGTTTTCTGCTAATGTTTCTAAAAATAAAATCAACTCTGTCTGTGTCATTTCAAATTCCTCCATGTACTCTTAACCTCCTGCCTTGGTTTATTCCAACTCGTTTTATTGAGTTGTTGACATTATAATAACACGTAGGTTAGTAGTGTCAATATGCTTATTTACAATTTTTGAAAAAGTTTTTGAGGTACAAATGAACATAAATATATTTATATATCTGTATCTTTATCTGTTTCTGTATCTGTATCGGGTTTTTTCGGTTCAGAAAATAACCGTTCGGTAATTCGGTTTTTATTTTAGAAATGAATCATCAGAAAATCCTTATTTTATGCGGCTTTCAAGGATTGTAAGAAAATAACCGTTCGGTTTTTCGGTTTTCTGTACTGGTGGTACAAATTTTGAAGTCCAGGTTTGAACCTGGTACAAACTCAAAAAATAAACCGAAATTTTCCGAACGCATAAAAAAATAACCGTTCGGTATCGGTCGGTTACCAAACGATTATTTTATCAACTCAATATTTTGTGGATAATGTGAATAACTATGGGGATAACTCTGTTATTGTATCTGCTCAATATCTCCATTATCGAGATAAACTATAAAATCCTGGAGGACTGTTCCACTGAACATCAGGTTAGCATCGTGCTCCTCTCCCTTTACATACTCATGGACCGTAACGAACAGGTTTCCGCTAAGATACTGTATCTTCGTTGTTGTATTATTATAAAAATTCACAATGCAGTGAATCTCATCATCGTTCGTAAATTTCCATTGGTAGTAATCTTTTGCGTATTCCACCATCTGCACATCCGCAGAAATGGCAGACACTCTCCACTTTCCAGTAACATCATTCCGCACTTTATCCCTGGAAAAGGTTGCATCTATATCGTGACAGCTCTTGTCACTGATTCCGTACATTCCATCCCGGTGTGGTACTTCCTGCGTTTCAGGCTCTTTGGATTCCTCCTGCGTGTCCTCTACCGCCGCAGGCTCTGTTGTTTCTTCCTGCTTTATCAATTCCCCTGTTGTGTAGTTATACGCATCCTTACCGGTTGTAGGATAATACAAATGTCCGTTCTCGCTGTCAGTGATATAAACAACCGTCCAGTTATTATTCAGGTACTGGCATCTGACGATAAGGTTTTGTGCATCTGTGATAAGGTAAGCCTCCATATCGACAACACTTCCGGCTGTCTTGTAATTCCCCCAATAGCAATCAGAAACTTTCTTTACTCCAATCGACTGTAAAGCCGTTTCCAGAGCTTTGACCGCTCCATCCCCATCCGGGCATGATTCAGCCTGTTCTTGCGTTATTTTTGTGAATCCGTCCGGCATTTCTACCGTCGATGTCGGCTCTACTTCGCTACTTTCGCTTTCCGCTACGCTCTCGGTCTGCGAGGTATCAACATCCGTTGTACCCCCCCCCGAACATCCGTTCAGGGCAAGACCAGTTATGGCAAACGCCAATAATAAAAAATGTCTTTTTCTCATTCCTCTTAGACCTCCTGGCTTTTTCTACAGTCTACCATATATGCATAATATTTTCGAGTATAAAAAAAGAACCCCTCCACCACATTTTGTGTGATAGAGAGGTCCGTTCTCCTTATTTGTCAAGCATTAACAGCGTACAGAATATTCTGACTGTAACGAAAACCATCCTGCGCCAGATTTCAGCTTGCCCCATTTTACGCCATTTACAGTGCGTTCTTCCACTACTGTATATTTGTAATTCTTTTTCAAATATCCCAGTACCTTTGTTCCACTGGTTCCAGGATTGTCCCTGTATCTCAATCCATCAACTGTGATTTTTACCACATAGTTGCATGACGTTCCGGTATTTGCCGATGCCGGATATACCTTGTTTCCGTTGGAATCAAATACGCTATAACCCTTATTTTCGTCAGCACATTTTTTTGCGTTTTCCAGGCTCGTAAATGCACCTTTCTGACTCGCTGCATCAGCCCAGGTTTTACGCACTCTGTACATCTGCTTTGTCTGCGTTCCACCGGAAGTGCTGTTGCCGGTTCCTCCACCATTAAGGATGGATTTTACCATATTTTTGAATGCTACCCATTCAGCATTGTTACTTCCTGCCATCTGTGCCGGGCAATTCTTTCCTGTAACATCCCAGTGACGGAGTACATACTTGTCAACTTCGCCTGCACTGATGCCAAGCATTTTACAGATATACGCGCACAGATATGCGGCGTTCTGTTTAGTCTTTTCGGAAATCTTATAATTTCCGGCGGTACAGCACATCTCAATACCGATACTGTTTGCATTTCTGCAATATGCGTGTTTATATGTCTGCGCTCCACAATGCCATGCTACAGAATTTAACGGTACACTCTGGTAGATTTCCGTATCATCCACAAACAAATGGGCGGATGCATTTCTTCCGGCTCCACCGAAATAGTTTGCATTCGCCCTTGCTGTGTCCTTATTATTTCCTGTGTAATGCATAGTCACGTATGAAGCATCTCTGCTTGACCTGCTGCTGTAATTATCCAGGTTGCATCTCAAATCAGATTTGATTTTAATTCCATTGATAACGGCTGAAAGCCATCCTGTTGTAATCGTCTTTCCCATGATAGATGTTCCTCCTTTTCCAGACGCATATTTGTCATAAAATTTCTGTCCGCATTCGGCTCTTTCTTTTTGTACGGAACTTCCCTGGTTTGCCGGTTTTTCAAAATTAAGCAGTACGGCATTTGATGCCTGGGAAACGCTCGTTGCTGTTTTCAGCACGTTCAGCACAGATTTATAGCTGCTGCTCAATTCCTGTATAAGAAATTCGAGTTGCATTTCCAGGTCACCGATGGAGGCTCCCTTTTCCTGCGCATACTTCTGCAGGATTTTGTTTTCTGCTCCAATACGTCCACTGCGCAATGCCGTATCCTGCTTTGTCATGTACGAAATTCTGATAATCGCCATTGTCTACGGATGTTGTGTAGGTATCATCCGTAAATCCCAGTATTTTCTCGTAGGTATTCTGCAAGTTAATAGGGCTCAACCCACTTTCTCGGTCCAGATTTCCCATCAAACCTGCAACACCAAATGGATTAAGCCCCTTGCTTATCAGAAAATTCCAGATGCGCTCTTCATTGCTATTTCCTTTGAGCGACATGGTATCATCTCCTGTCTTTTATTCAGTTTTTGTTGTCTGTTCGTCTACTGCTTCGATTACGATTCCTGCGTTTTCCTCCATCTTCATCTGCTTGACAGCCGCTTCAATCAAAATGTTAAGCTGTTCATCAGTAATGGAAATATTCTTTGCTGTCAGCATTTTCTTTTAGCAGGTCAGTAACAATAGCTTTTTTTCTCGGCTCCACTCTTTGATGTGAGTACCTGCTGCGCGTATAGTACGGCCTGTGTAACCATCTTTTCGATGGCTGCCATCTTATCCTGCTCGATTCTGCTTTTAAGCCAAGGAATAACGTATCTGGCAATCACAGCCACGCAAACCATAATCAGTAACTTTAATGCTTCAAAAATAATGTCATTTCATCCTTCTGTTGTCCTCCACATTTCTATGTTTTCATTTTCACTGTTACTGGTCCCCATATACCGGGAACCCTTGCCGCCAAAATCGTTGTATTTGAATATGCTTTTCAACACCTGCTTTGACTATGTTCGCCCCCACCACAATTCGGAACGTTTCATTCGTTTCGCTTATAAGAGTATCTAGGTAGCTGAATTGCCCGGTTTCCTTTATCGCAACCACAATCACGACCAGGGAATACAGCCAGTTCAGCACATACAATACCGACAGGCAGTTCACAATCATTTTGGTATGCTCCCACATCCAAAGAATGGCGGCTTTACTTTTATTTTTAGTAACTCTTCTTTTCCTCACTCCGCAACCTCCAATCAGTAAAGTTGATGTAAAGCCTGGGAGTTCAGGAAATCTTTCTGTTCATGCTTCACTTTCTGAGCATAATCCAGGGCGGCGTGCATATCTCCATTGCATTTCGCATCAGGGATACGCTGTACCGCTTTTGCTGTGGCTTCTCCGAGCGCAAGCGAGGCATTTATGCAGTTGATGATGCACAGCTCGCCCTTTTCTCTCGCCTGTTCCCTCTCGTCCTGCTCTTTCTGCCTTTTCTTGCGTTCCTCCTTGTCCCGCTCCTCTCGCTTCTCCATGTGGTGTTCCAAGCACCAAAAGCAAAAACCTGTGATTGCCGATGGAATCCCTATGGCGATGGCTAATGAAAATAAATCCATTGTCCTATACTTCCTTTCTCTCACTCCAACAAATCCCGGTAGTCAGCCGGTGCGTCCTGCGGAGTAAGGTTGTAATCCTCAATTATTTTCTGAATAACAACACTGAAAATGGCATCCGTAAGCGCATCCTCGAAAGGACGGTACGAATGCCATATCAAATGGTTATGCAGGTTGAATAATTTTTCTTCATTCTCCTGCTCTTCTGTATTCAGATGTAATTCCCTTGCCGCATCCTCCAACCGGTCAAAGTTGTAATATTCTGACAAGGGCGGTATCGATATTTTATTCATAAGGCATTATGCCAGGTGGACTTCTGCAAAGCACCTGCTTTTTCCCTCCTCTTACTGGTATTCCTTTCCGGTAATCTCCGTATATTCTTCTGCTGTGATTCTCTTTTTCTTGACAGCATTTTTTACCATGGCGGCGTTCCAGAAACCGCTGTCATGGTAACCTTTGATGTCCTCAAATTTAGGACTGTGCTGTACTTCCTGCGCCTGTTCCATGTTCTGTGTATCACTCATCGTCTACGCCTCCCATTTCGTTTTTATCTTCTGTCGGAATATCAATATCTGCCATCATAGCCAGATAATCAATCGTGGCTGCCTGCTCTGCAACTGTTGCACGCAGGTTTTCATTCGCCCGGCTATCATAAATACTGCCGTCCATCTGCTTAATTCTCATTGTCAGTTACCTCCGTTTCTTGGTCATTCCATAAACTCTTGTAAAATTTGTCCATGCGGCGTATAAGGTGAAAGGAATTTCCTTTGCTCGCATGGCTCCTCCATGCTTGATAACAGTCATCTACTTTCGCCTTTGTGATTTCGCCTCTTTTGGCTTTCCTCACCAGCTTACGGAGCTTTCTGCGCCTTTCTTTGACTTTCTCCGAGCTGACTGTCATGATAACTTTTCCAGTATCCGTCAACCGATACTTGAATCCCAGGAATGTAAAGCCCTCTTTAATGCTGAATACTTTCGTTTTCTTCGAGTTGTACTCCATTCCCCTGCTTGCAAGGTATTTCTCATTTATCAATTTTAGGTTTTCCAGATATTCTTTTGATGGATGGAACAGTGTTGAATCATCCATATATCTGCCGTAATCCTCGGCTTCGGTCTGCTCCCTCATCATATGGTCGTACTCACTTAGAAATGTAATACCGGCTATCTGTATCATTTGGCTGCCAGGATTATATCCCACATCCCCTGCGTACTGTCCGTCAAGAACAGTTGCAGTCTGCTCATACAGCCAATCGTCCAGTTTATCCCGGAACAATTCTTTTGTAAGGTCATGCCTCATATTCGGGTAATATCCATGAATGTCGCATTGTAAACCATAGAAATCTGTGCCATATTTCCGGTACATCCTTTGCAGAAATATTTTCATTCTATCCCTTGCATCGTCCGTTCCCTTTCCTTTCTGGCAAGCCCAATTATCACGAATGAGCTGTTTTGTCATAATCGGGTATAGAGCGTTATCATTCAAACTCCGCTGATATACCCTATCCCGAAAGCAAGTACTTATTATGTCCCTGGGTTTCGGTGATGTTATCTTAAATTGTGTTGTCGGCCTTGCTTTATAGGTTCCCTTTTCAAGCTCTTCGCTCAATTTGTAAGTTTCCTCCATGCTGTTAAGCACATAATGAGCAACCGAACCTTTCCAGGTAACCCTTTCTTACTTTTCATCATTGAATCGTACAAGGCATCGAAACCGATTATCTCTTCTCTATCCACGTAATTTGAATTATTGTCCATAACGTATATAGCAGTACCAGTCCTTTCAAGGGCTGACTGCATCGCTACAGTGGTGTTTTGCCATTCGGCAAGGATAAGAACTCCTTGTGTTAGATTGGTCGGAGCACCACCTCTGTGAGGCAGCCGTATGTCCTAAATACCACACAATCCGGAGCGCAGCGATTAGCCCAGTTCGCGTTGTTGTTGTTGACGTTACCATCGGAGTTCACATACCACGTATTGTTCGAGTCGCCCCGAGAAGCCGAGCGCAGGCGGACGTACTGCGGCGAAGTGTGATTCTCAATCGCAAATGTACGAATCTGCGGATAAGTCTTGTACTGCTGCATTTTCTCCGCCATACCGGATGCACGTTTCCAGTATTCCCATACATCGTCCTCGCCAGCTTTCTGCGGATTGATTGACATTGCCTCCAAACTCGGCAGGAACACTTTATCGTAAGTTACCTCAATACCGTCCGTATCTCCATTGTCTGTAAGAGTGTTCTTCCAGGTGGATACTTTCGTTGCTTTCAATCTCTTTGTAAATTCCTCATCGAATCCGGTAAGAAATCCATGCTTTTCTTTGAGCTGGTCCGGTGTACGGTCAAAATTGTGCTGTGGTGTCCACCACTTACCGTTTGCCTCTTCGGAATTAAGCCACTGACGCATAGCACTCTGCGCCCAACGGTTATATCCGTAAGCTGTGCTCTGCAATCCATTCAATGGCGATGTCGGTTTGAAAGATAATGTACCAAGGGCGGTTCCGCCTGTTCCCTCCACCATCGCTACAGTTTCGATAGGGTCTGTTGCCGTATTGCTCTCGAATGAATATACTTTCCATTCGCTCGGGCTGACATCCGGTGCTCTGTATAATCCTGCAAGCTGTCCTTTCGCTGGTACAGGCTTCGTAAGCGTGAACTGGTATGTTTTACCCTTTACGCAGTTATTTCCCCAGGTATCACCGATAATGACATTGTAGGTTCCTGCCGGTAACTGCTCCTCGCAATACTTAAACGCCTGGAACTGGTTGAACTGCACGCCAAAAGGCGTTGCATAATGCCACTGTACCAACATTCCCGGTACAGTTTCGCCATCCGCAAGTGTGACATCTCCAAAATGTACCACATCAAGCGGACACTCATATGATTTTTCCGGTTGCTTTGTCGGTCCATGGTAAAATAATCTGGTCGCCATAATTAAAAACCTGGCTTGCATTTCCTGACTGAACCACTGCAAACACATCTGCAATGGAAGTCGGTTTGTAATTGTACCCACTGGCAATCGCTGTGAGTAATTCGTTCTGTTTCTCCATCAATCCAAGAAACTGCTGACCGGTTTTATCCAACAGCATCGGTTCTGTAATTTTGCTCATCTCTTTTATTCCTCACTTTCATAGGTTACGCATAACGTGCCATCGACAACTGAAAATCCATATCCGTCCATCTGCTCTTTTAATGCGATGTCATTCTCAATGAGCTGTTTCGGTGCCTGGTTCACATTATCCGCATGGTTTGTGTCGGTTGTTTCCACTATCGGAATGCTGTCTTTGTAGGTAGCGGAACTCGGTTTTGTATGCTTTCATGGTTTCCTCCTCTCTGCCGGATTAGAAAACATCATCCAGCGTGTATGTCATTTCAATATCGTTATCCTTTCCCTTTCTGGTAAAGGTCTTGATACAAACAATATCGCCGTTGGCATCATACAGCCCAATTTCACTGATATACTGTCCGACAAGCTCTGATTCTCCAAGCGTGCATTCGTATCTGCATGTGGTTTCTGTGATAAAGTTATAGCCGCTGATAGGCTTACGGAGCAGTTCCTTTTTCAGTGCTGTCTGTGTTTCAGACGGAGAAATAACATTTCCTGCGCTGTCTACTCCTCCAGAGCCAAATGCCATGCCGACAATTTTAGGAAGTGTAATCGCTCCTGCTCTTGCCTGTACCATTTTCTTTCTGGCTGATTTTGTAATAATTACATTCTGTGCCATTCTTAGATAGTCTCCTTTCTGTTTAATGAATTAAGCAATCTTGAACCGTTCATTTTCAATGAACCATCAAAATATGCCAGATTCCTTTTCACTGTGCAGGTAGCATTTCCATAACTTTCAGAAATGGATGCCACCGGTATTTTGATATTTGCCGTAGTCTTATTGTCTGCTCTGCAATAATTCATCAGCAAGTTTCCATCCATCGGAACAGAGCCATCAAAAAACAAAGACTGCCAGTTAAATGCTTTCGCACTGACAGTCTGCTTCTCAATATGCATTTTTTCTGATAGCGGAACTTTCGCCCTCGCTGTCATTCGCTCAATATCCAACGTTTCTGCAATCCGAAATTCGCCCTCTTTGTATTTCACTCCGAGTCGCATTTCATATTCGATAGCCGCATCCATGAGATGTGAACCATCCCACAACTCGGAACCATCAAACCGTCGAGCTTTCCAGAACGGTATTTTGAATAGCAACCCTATATTGCTGACCATGAATTTTTCAGAAAACACAATTTCGAACATCGAATAGTCATTCACAAAATATGTTGTATGTGATTCCTTTAATTTATCAATCAGCTTTCGGACTTTCTTTGAATCCAGCGTGCCATCGCCATTGAAAAAAGCCTTAAATACATTCGGGTGAGGCGGCTTATACTTCAATGGTCCTGCATCGTGGCAATCTGCTATATGTACCGTAAATCCGGTTGCATTTTCCAGATACCGCTCCATAATGTACGGTGTCATTGGCGAATGATAATCTCTCTTTTCGTATATCGCTTGTCTGCGCTCCTGGTAAGAAAGATTTTCCTGCACCGGCAATCCCCATTTTATTTCATGCCAGCATAATCCCCAGGTCGCTGTTTCCGGGAAAAACTGTTCCGGTAATTCCTCCGCTAGCTTCAAGGCCTTGTCATATTCCAACCCCATGACCTGAAACATCCATTTGCCGACATACGATTTATCGTAAAATCCGGGTGTCACATAGGACAGCATTTTTAAGGCGCTCTCGCTCGTCGGGAATAATTCCAATTCTTCATCTGTCATCGTCCGTCCTCCTAACTTCTGAAATCAATCGTTCCAGTAACCGGATATTCTTCTTTCTCCAACTTGATATTGCTCATTTTGCCATTTATCAGGAATGTGTCGAAGTCCTCCACTCCATCAATGGCAGTTATCAGCGGGCGCACATCATTGTATCGAAGTATCCCCTCGTTTTTCGCCACACCGTAAACGGTAAGCACCAACTTTTTGAAATCTTCCTCCACACGCGACTTGTCCACCGATTCATCCAGCAACAATCCAGTAATGGTATAATTCATCTTTACAGTGGTTGCAGCCACGCATGACAGTTTTGCGCACGCTGTCGGCAATAATCGCTGCATCCGGTCATTCGGAGAAACAATGTAGTTATATACATCATTTATCAACTTTGCATTTGCCGGCTGTCCGTTTCCATCTACCAGTACCAGTTTTACGGTTCCGGGTCCATCAAAGCCGCCACTAACGATGCAATCTCCTGCGCCTGCTTCTTTCG
>ENA-OPYX01001466-OPYX01001466.1-human-gut-metagenome-genome-assembly--contig:-NODE-1466-length-12404-cov-7.513399_pt1 | contig 12404 bp, 8 predicted proteins | sample MGYA00242639_ERZ504486 | MGnify/ENA primary metagenome ERZ504486 (study PRJEB26092, sample SAMD00036296) | human gut metagenome | host: Homo sapiens | study: EMG produced TPA metagenomics assembly of... | reverse complement strand
CAAAAATCAACCCATTTTAAAAGAAATCTGTTAGAATGAAGATACACAGAAAGACAAGATGTTGGTAGCTTAAGATAGCTAGGAAACATCATTGATGGGTAGAAGAAATCAACTAAAAAAGAAAGGAAAACTACTATGAAAATTACTTTTATGGGTGCTGGAAGCACAGTATTTGCGCGAAATGTAATCGGAGATTGCATGTGTTCAGAGGTGCTAAGAGACAGTACATTTGCTCTGTATGACATCGATGGTGCAAGATTAAAGGAAAGCCAGACCATTTTGGAAGCGATGAGAGAGACAATGGGCGGCTATGGAAAGATTGAGTGTTATCTGGGCGTGGAAAACAGAAAAGAGGCCCTTCGCGGTGCCAATTTTGTTGTAAATGCAATCCAGGTTGGCGGCTATGATCCGTGCACAATCATTGATTTTGAGATTCCAAAGAAATTTGGTCTGAGACAGACAATTGCGGATACGCTTGGAATCGGTGGTATCATGCGTGCACTTAGGACCATTCCGGTGATGGATGATTTTGCAAGAGATATGGCAGAGGTTTGTCCAGATGCTCTGTTTTTAAATTATACAAACCCGATGGCTATGTTGACTGGCTATATGCTTCGCTACACACCGATTCAGACAGTGGGTCTATGCCACAGTGTTCAGGTTTGCTCAGAGACATTATTAAAGGAAGTTGGCATGGAAGACAAGTTGGAGGGCAGAAAAGAACTTATTGCAGGAATCAATCATATGGGTTGGCTTCTTGAATTAAAGGACAAAAATGGTGTCGATTTGTATCCAGAGATCAAGTCACGCATTGGGGCAAAAATGGAAGATCCTGAATTTAAGGATAAGGTACGCTTTGACTACATTCGAAATTTTGGATACTACTGCACCGAGTCAAGTGAACACAATGCGGAGTACAATGGATTTTATATTAAGAGCAAACACCCAGAGTTAATTGATCGCTACAACATTCCACTAGATGAGTATCCGCGCCGCTGTGTCAACCAGATTGATGGTTGGAAGAAGGAATATGCCGAGTTGATGGAGAAGGGTGTGAAGGAACATACACGCTCACGCGAATATGCATCTCATATCATGGAGGCAGTTGTCACCGACAAGGCTTATCAGATTGGAGGAAATGTATTAAATACCAATCATCTGATTTCCAATCTTCCGGCAGAAGCATGTGTAGAGGTACCGTGCCTTGTCAACGGCTCTGGCATTCATCCGTGTGCGGTCGGATCACTTCCGGTTCAGTGTGCAGCGATGAATATGACCAATATTAACGTGCAGCTTCTAACAATAGAGGCGGCAAGAACGCATAAGCTAGAGCATGTCTATCAGGCAGCAATGCTTGATCCGCATACGGGAAGCGAGTTGGATATTGATACAATCAAAAAGATGGTGGATGAGTTGATTGCAGCTCACGGAACGTATCTGCCGAAATTCCACTAACGAATAGATACCCACGAATTGCTCCGCCCTCTGCAACTCTCGCAATTCTAAAAAGCCATGGGAGTTTATTTTCCCATGGCTTTCAATCATTTATCACAAGATTATCTTAGTCCATCTTCGGTGCGTCACCGTTTAAGTAGGAGCACAGCAGACGGAAGGTATTTACTACACCGTCCTTGTGGGAGCGCTCATATCCGTGGGAAGCGTAAACACCGGCACCAATAAGACCGTGACGGGCATCCTTTCCTGCACTCAATGCAGCATCGGCATCAGAACCGTAGAACGGATAAATGTCAACAGCATAGTCAATGCTGTCTTTTTTTGCTGCATTTACAAGACCAGTTGTCACCTGATAATTGTAAGGACCGTGACCATCCTTTGCACAGATGGATACCTGACGCTCGGTACACTCAAGTCCATCGCCAACACATCCCATATCAACAGAAAGAAGTTCAGTAACATCTTCTGGAATGGAAGCACATGCACCATGACCAACCTCTTCAAATACTGTCATATGCTGGTAAACCTTGCGAAGCGGTGTGATGTTATTTTCGCGGATATATTTTGCATAGCCAAGTAAAATTGCAGCACTTAACTTATCATCGAGGAAACGGCTCTTGATGTAGCCAGAGTTGGTTACAACGAGATTTGGATCTGCACAGACAAAACAGCCGTTTGTGATGCCGAGTGCCTTTACGTCATCCTTGGAGGTAACAGGCTCGTCTAAGACAACCTCAACTGACTGGAATGTACGCTGAGTTGTGGAATATTCCTTATTAACATGAAGGGAAGCATCTGCCAATTGGATGGTTCCCTCATAAATCTGTCCGTCGTAGGTGTAAACGCGGCAGTTATGAGCTTCTGCATTGTTTGCGTTAAATCCGCCTACAGGAGACAGACGTAAACGTCCGTTTGACTTAATCTCAGCGACAACGGCACCAAGTGTATCTACGTGAGCCATGGTAAGAATCGGATCACCCTCACCGCCGATCTCTGCAATTACGCCGCCTTTAACGGTACGCTTTGCGCTGTAGCCAAGACGTGCGTACTCCTCTAACAGATAGTCGGTTACTTTTTCAGTGAAACCAGATGGACTGTCAATTGCCATCAGCTTTTTTAGCTGTTCCATGATGTAATCAAGATACTGATTCATGATTTTTCTTTTCTCCTATCAAAATAAAAATGATGTAATGTCTACGAAGTGTGCCACTATTTGATTAATTTTACGATTCGCAAACATTTGTTTCGCCCGATCGGGTGAGCTATGTCCATGATACACAAAAAGAAGAAAATATGCAAGATAAATGTAATGGATGTCCGCGTAGTCTTTCTTAAAGACAATATCAATGCTGTTTATATTGTTCCAAGATCTTTTCTATGTAATTGTTATCGGTTCGCTCTGTAAAATTTCGAAATGTCTGTGTGCCACGTGCGACTGCTAATTGCTGCGTAGTTTCTTTCTCAGCTTTTGCTTCCATATCTTTTTGCATTAATTTTCGCAAATATGCAAACCGGTTGTTGATTTTCTTTTCTTGATTTCTGCGCTTGATTTCAGCTACTTTTAGAGCGATGTATTTGTAATGGGCTTGTTCGGATGTTGGTGCTTCTGGTAGCTTGTAAGCTGGAATTGCATCTAATAGTGCTGAAAGCTCATCAAGTTTTTCAGCAGACAGTTTCCAATCGCTTAAAGCACTTTCCCATAGTGGGCAATCCTTTATCATGGTTGGAACTTCTGGTAGATTTACAAAAGTCGGGCGGGAAAGCCCACGGTTTTAACCGTGGGATGAAAGCCAAGAAACTTTTTGCAATTATCGGACAATGATGTCGAATTTTGTCGAAATGTTGTACAGGCAACTGCTCGTTTGTGCTTGTGTCCTTGTGTGTTGTATGATATACTGTTTATATCAATAAAGAACATATATTCATATTCGCAGTTAAAGGAGGGCACATATGCATACGGTACAGCTTCTGTTAAAAACATCTAAATACGAACGCCATGAAATCGATCGTCGTTTTCGTGCATTGGCGCATTTGCATAATGTATGTGTAAAGCATGCCCGTAAATGCATGATACGCCTTCAGCACGATAAGCGATATGCAGAACTCAGACAGTTATACAATGAGCTGGTGAAAAAAGAAAAAATGTCGAAAGAGGAGAAATCGCAAAAGAAAAAATTGGCAAAGCAATTAGCAGCCTGCCGTACCGAACAGGGACTGTCAAAAGCCTCTTTGGAACACTATCTAAAAGTCTGTGGAAAGCAATTTTCAAAACTTCTTTCTTCTCAGCAGGTACAGTCAGAAGCAGATCGTGTATGGTGCGGTGTCGAGAGATGTCTGTTTGGAAATGGAAAAGAGCTTCATTTTAAGAAATTGATGGATTTTGATACGATTGGTGGAAAGTCAAATAAAAATGGTGCTCGTTTTGATCTGGATGCAATGTATGTCAATTGGCTTGGACTTTCTCTAAAATGTTATCTTCCAAAATCAGAAAACAGTCTTAGTTATGTATGGGAATCACTGAAAGGAAAAATCAGTTATTGTAATATAAAACGGCTTATGTTTTCTAGTGGATGGCGATACTATGCAGAGATCGTTGTAAGTGGAGATGCACCGACAAGAGTTTCAATTGGAACATCTACTATGGGAATTGATCCAGGTGTTTCAACAATAGCCGGTGTTTCAGAAAATGCCTGTGTATTGGAAGAACTGGCTCCGAATGCAATCCAGTATGAGAAAAAAATCCAAAAGATTTCACAGAGTATGGATCGCTCCAGAAGAATCAGTAACCCAAATAAGTATAACGAAGATGGAACTATCAATCGTTCTAATCGTGATCCATGGAAATACTCCAAAAACTATGTAAAAATGTGCCGACTGTTAAAATCATTGTATCGAAAAAAGCATGCTTATATCGTTGACAGTCACCGAGAGCTGTGTAATAAGCTGATAACAATTGCCAGGTATTTTCCAGTGGAAAAGATGCACTTTCAAGCGCTTCAAAAGAAGGCAAAGGAGACCAGACGGCAGGAAAAGAAAACCGAGGTTAAGCAGAAAGACGGTACGGTAAAAGTGATCCAGAAATATAAGCGTAAGAAGCGCTTTGGAAGATCCATCAACCGTCGTGCACCTGCAAGATTTCTGCTAGAATTGAAAAGAAAAGCGGAGGCAGTTGGAGGTGTCTATGCAGAAGTAGATACAAAAGAATTTAAGGCAAGCCAATACAACCATGTAACTGATGCTTATGAAAAGATTCCGTTGTCACAAAGAGAAAAGGAGATTGGAAATAGAAAGGTACAGAGAGATCTATATTCGGCATTTTTAATTCGAAATGCAGATTTGGATTTTAAACATCCCGACAGAGAAAAATGTGAGTATGAATTTGAACATTTTGCAAACTTGCAGGATCAGTTGATTTTAAAAATGAAGGAAAGTGGATTGTCGATGAGACAATGTTTTGGATTTTAAGAACATACATAAGGCTTCGGCATAGGTCTTTTGCTGAGAAAGTAGTACACGACGTATGAAATCCCATCAGCATAAATCCTGAATACTGTGGCTATATTTCAGTCTATAGGGCTGGATGATGCTGCCAGAATCTAAGGAATCCCACGGTTTTAATCGTGGGAGTATGTCAAAGGTTCGTAGTCGAAGTGACAGTCTGTCTTTTCGTTAAGCTCATTATGGCATTTCTTTAAGATTTCAGCATTGAAGAATTTAAATTGATTGTATCTAGTTGCCTTACATTTTAACAGCTCTTTCAAATCATCCAATTTGATTTCCCATGATTTGCGAAAACGGTTATTTTCCAAGTAGAGGAATAAAACATAGCTGTATCGAGATTTTAACTCAATGACGTTTTTTAGACGATATCTGAGATAGCCCAAATCTTCAATATTGAAAATATATTCTCTTGCCGATGGTGTACATGTAAGCGTAATTTTCCATAGTCCGTTGCCATCTGGAACTGCTTCGGCTTCTTCGAATAAGGAGATTATCTTAAATCCATCTGGCTTTGTGGCATCTTCAATTTCCACAATTTGGAATAAATTGCGAAGGCGTTTATTAAGGTCGTCCTTTAATATTCTGGTTACACATAGGACACGTTCAAGTTCTCCTTTTTCGATTATGACTGTTCTTTTTTCAGGATCATGACTATCAATTCTTGCCAAATATACATCAAGTAATTTTAATTCTGGCAAAGTTAGGTTGGTTTTCGCAAGTGACTGTAGAGGGTTTGATTTTTGGACGGTCAGCTTGTCTGGATTCCCTAGTCCGATTATATCTGAAGTTTCTGGTAGCTTTTTTCTCCTTGGCATTTATCTGATTTCCCCTTTCCTTTTTTCTTTTATGGCACAACAATAGTACGAATATGTCAATATAAAAAACGTACCTTTCGTGAAAAACTATCGTACCTGTAGATATTAAAATCCTAGCATTGATGCTGTTTCTGGAATTCTTATAATCAAGAAAGTAATCAAGAAAATAATCAGGAAGGTAATCAAGCAATCAATCAAGAGAGCGTGAAGGGTGGGAGTTAATGGGTATGATAAAATATGAATTGTAAAGAGCACTGTATTTTCAATCAAAACGATGAGATAGTATGAAAAACAATCGTACCTTTCCATACTCTAAATCCAATATTTATGCGCTTCTCATAACATTTGTAATCAAGTTAAATTCAAGATACTTGACAGATTCCCTTTTACTTATAAGAATTTTTCTGTTTGAAACACTTGACATAAGTTAGAAAGTATGCTACCTTTAAAACACAGAATATATTCGAAATAAAGTTGATAATAATGCAAAATATCGAATTATTTGCACAAAAAACTGAAAATTATGTCGAAAATCAATTGACCATTTGCTGTTTTCCTGACCAGAAAGGGGTGTTGTATGATGATGGCATGTTTGAGTATTGCGATTTTTCTGACTTTGTTTGCAGGCAATGTAAATGCGTTATCGGATTGGCAGGTGACGGTTCCAGAGAAAGAACATGTGGCTTCTTATCAGATTGTATGTGATGATTGGAAGATCCACTACGTTGTGAATGGTAATGAATATCAATATTGTTTGAAGCTCACACGGGGAAATCAGGGCGAATCAGAAAAAGCGTCAGAAGAAAAGACGTTTGTGGTGCTGTCAAATGATAAGGATCTTAGCTATCAGGCAGTGTGGAATTCTTTGATTTCTAGTCAATATCAGAATAACGATAAGGTATTTTATTGGTTGGGATATGATGAATAGTCTTATATGAACAAAGTCAAGAAAACCAAGGGATGCGAAAAGCCATGGGGACGAATATGTCCCCGTGGCTTTGTCTGTGTCTAAATGTTTTTTTAAAAGAAGTGAAATCTCCATTGTTATTAGATTCGACATGGTTTACAATAGAAAATATGCATATTAGGTCAGATGCAAAATGAAAAAGGAGGAGTTGGAAAATGATACGTTTATTTGAAGAACATCAGGTTCGAAGGACAACTGAGCTTTCTTCATCTTTGTGGGATTTTAGTCAGGTGACAGATGGAAAAAATACGCCGGTTGGAAAAGTAACGGTGCCGTCCTGTTGGGAAAGCTATCCTGGCTTTGAAGCTTACAGAGGACAGGGCTTGTATGAGCGTAACTTTGAGGCGGGCGGTGATATGCGCATTGTCTTTAAGGGTGTCAGCCATACGGCAAAGGTTTTTGTGGATGACAAATTTGTTTGTGAGCATTACAATGCATTTACTCAGTTTGAGGCAGTGGCCAAAAATTTGCCGTCAGGTGTTCATAAGTTAAGTGTCTTGGTGGATAACTCATTTTCTGAGGCATCAGCTCTTCATGTGGAAAATGATTACCAAAGCTATGGCGGTATTTCAAGGGGTGTGGTATTAGAAAAGCTTCCGAAACATTATATTAGACAGATGCATTTTACTCCTATTTATAAGGATGGTGGATGGTATGCAAGGATCAAGCTTGTGATTACATCACTTACTGAGGATAGGTGGGATGGAACTGTGAATGTCACGCTGAAAAATGGGGAGACAGAAGTCTTTTTGTGCAGCGAGACTTGTAGTATGAAAGAAAATGAAGACGAGCTTACGATTGAGACTGATGAGATTGCCTGCAAGGCTGTAAGTGCTTGGGCACCAGAGCATCCAACTCTTTATATGCTTAGTGCACAGTTAGAAGATGAAGATGGCAAAGTGATTGATGATTTGATTGACCGTGTGGGCTTTCGTGAAGTCAGGACACAGGGTAAGGACATTCTCTTAAATGGAAAGAAGCTTCAAATTAAGGGTTTCTGCCGCCATGAGGATCATCCACAATTTGGCTGTGCGCTGCCTCTTTCTGCAATTATGCAGGATCTGCAGCTTGCACGAGATATGGGAGCAAATTCAATTAGAACATCTCATTATCCAAATGATGAGCTGTTTCTTGATTTGTGTGATGAGCTTGGTATTCTTGTCTGGGAGGAGAACCATGCAAGAGGCTTAAGTGAAGAGCAGATGAGAAATCCAAACTTCGAGCGCCAGTGTGAGACTTGTATTCGCGAGATGATAGCAGCTCACTATAATCATCCGTCTATTTATATCTGGGGTATTTTAAATGAGTGCGCAAGTGACACAGAGTATGGCAGAGAATGCTATAAGACGCAGCTTGAACTAATTAAAAGCCTTGATGTGACGCGTCCGCGCTCATTCTCAAGCTGCCGCTTTAAGAATGATATATGCTTTGATCTTGTTGATGTGGTTTCCTACAATATTTATCCGAAATGGTATCATAATACACCAGTAGCAATGTATCTGGATGATTTGTATAAATGGGTTCAGACAACTGGCGGTGCTAGAAAGCCATTTTTGATTACTGAGGTTGGGGCAGGAGCGATCTACGGCTATCGCACACCAGCAAAGGTGAAGTGGTCTGAGGAATATCAGGTTTTGGCGCTTGAGGAGCAGCTTGGTGCGATTCTTTCTTATAAGGGTTGTTCTGGTGTGTACATCTGGCAGTTTTGTGATGTGCGCGTAACAAACGATTGGTGGAATACACGTCCGAGAACAATGAACAACAAGGGAATTGTGGATGAGTACAGAAGACCGAAGCTAGCTTATGAGACAGTTAAGAAAATCTTTTCGTCTGTTGATACATACAGAGAATAAGGCTTCAATTGAATGATGCTTGTATGAAAAAACACAAGTGAATCTAAAAAAATAGATGTATAAAATAAGATAAAAAGTAACGAACATGGAAGGAAAACACGATGGAAAAACAGAAGAAGTTTTCACTGAAAAACTATCTGTATGAGTATAAATGGTGGTATGTGTTTGGCATAGCAATTTTGCTTTGTGTCGATCTGGCAAATATATATATTCCGCAGTTTATCGGAGATATAATTGACGGACTGACAAATGAAACGCTGACAAAAGCCGGAATTCCAATGATGCTCATGAAGATATTGATTGCAGGACTGATTATGATGTTTGGCCGTTTTGGATGGCGCTACTGCATTTTTGGTGCATCCAGAAAGATTGAATATCGTCTTAGAAATGATATGTTTGGTCATTTGGAAACATTGTCGGCACGTTATTTTAATGAGCACAAAACAGGTGATCTGATGGCTCATTTCACCAACGATTTGGAAGCTGTGCGAGTGGCAGTAGGTATGGCTGTCATTACAACCTTTGATGCAGCTGTCATGTCAATTATGGTTATCATTAAAATGATCATATATGTTGATTTGCGTTTGACTGTGCTTGCATTTGTTCCAATGATTCTTGTTGCAATCGGATGTTATTTCTTTGGTGTTCAGATGAAAAAACGCCAGACTGCCAGACAGGAAGCCTTTTCATTTCTTTCAGATAAGGTTCAGGAGAGTATTTCTGGTATCCGTGTTTTAAAGGCCTTTGTTCAGGAGAAGAAGGATCTTGAGGAATTTCAAAAGGCAAATGAAAATAATATGGAAAAGAATCTTGCCGTTGTGAAGCTAAGGAGTTTGTTTGGACCACTGCTTGATTTGATTACGGGAATCAGTCTTCTTTTGACATTGATCATTGGAGGAAAAATGGTAATTAATGGAACTGTATCAGTTGGTCAGTTTGTTGCATTCAACTCTTATATCGGTATGCTCGTATGGCCGATGATCGCCTGTGGTGACTGTATAAATACATTTAGCCAGGCATCAGCAGGCTATAAGCGTATCAAGGATATCTTCGATGAAAAGCCAGATATCATTGATAAGGTAAAAGAGAAGGATGGTGAGCATTTAACTGGTGATATAGAGCTGAAGAATCTGACCTTCCAGTATCCAGATGGCGATACACCTGTTTTAAAGAATGTGAGTGTTCACATTAAACCAGGCGAGATGTTAGCAGTACTTGGACGAACTGGAAGCGGAAAGTCTACGCTTGCAGATCTTCTTCTTCGTGTATATGACTGCGAAAAAGGAATGCTTTTGATGGACGGAAGACCTATTGATGAGATTCCGCTTCATGTGCTTCACCGTGATGTGGCTTATGTGCCTCAGGAAAATTTTATGTTTTCAGATACACTTGAGGAAAATATAGCATTTGGACTTGAGGATCGTATTTTCGATCATCCAAAGCTTCGTGATAATATTAAGGAGGCAGCTGAGGCGGCCTGCATTCACAGCAATATTATTGATTTCCCAGAAGGCTATCAGACACTTGTTGGAGAGCGCGGTGTAACGCTTTCAGGCGGTCAGAAGCAGCGAAGCTCTATTGCACGTGCGCTTCTTAAGAATGCCCCTGTATTGATTATGGATGACTCGCTGTCTGCTGTCGATACAGATACAGAGGAGCAGATTTTAGAGAATCTGATTCGTCTGCGCAAGGGAAAAACAACGATTATTATCGCACATCGTGTTTCTACGCTCCAAAAGGCTGATCATATCGCAGTATTGACTGAGGGTGAGATGACTGAGTATGGTACACATGATGAGTTAATCCGCGAGGGCGGCTTCTATGCAAAGATTTATGAGAAGCAGCAGCTTGAGCAGGAATTAAATGAGATGTAAGGGGGTGCAGCAAGATGAGTTCAATGACAGATGACAAATTGGAAAGTAATTATAAAGGAAATGCGCTGCTGCATCTTTTGTCTTATATGAAGCCGTATGCCGGATGGGTTATGCTTTGTCTGGTGCTTGTATTGGCACTTACGGGATTTGATTTGTATAGACCAACACTAATTGGAGATGCGATTGACAACTTCGAGACGCAGGGCGATTACAATGTAATTATTAATACAGCATGGAAATACGGTATTGTGCTTGTAGTAAGCTTTATTTTCAATATGGCACAGACCTGGATTTTGCAGAAGACTGGACAAAAGATCATTCTGACTGTAAGACGAGAGCTGTATATTCATATTCAAAGCTTAAGCAGCCGTTTCTTTGACCTGACGCCTGTTGGAAAGCTTGTAACAAGAGTGACAAATGATGTTGAAGCATTAAATGAGATGTATTCAGGCATTTTGGTGCGCTTATTTAGAAATATCGTAAAGATAATAGGACTGGCTGTTGTTATGATTGCGCTAGACAGAGGACTGGCACTTGTTTCATTTGTGCTTCTGCCTATTGTTATGGTGCTTACAGTTGTTTTTCGTATTATTTCCAGAAAAACATATCGAATTGTACGCACAAAGCTTACAGATATCAATACATTTTTATCTGAGAATATTTCAGGAATGCGAGTTATTCAGATCTTTGGACGAGAGGAGCGAAAGTTCGAGGAGTTTAAGGATAAGGATTACAAGCTGTACCGCGCACATTACCGTGAGATGATGGTGTTTGCGATTTTTCGCCCGCTAATCTATATTTTAAGTGTGTTGTCTTTAATGATAGTGCTTGGTATCGGAAGCAACGAGGTGTTAGATGGGGCAATTTCCATCGGAACTCTCTATATTTTCTCACAGTACATTCAGCAGTTTTTTGATCCGATTCAGGAGCTTGCCGAGCAGTTTTCGACACTGCAGTCATCAATAGCATCAGCAGAAAAGATCTTTACAATTCTTGCTGAGGAGCCACAGGTTAAGGAGGATGAAAATCCTATTGTACTGCCAAAGGTTCTCGGACGTATTGAGTTTGACCATGTATGGTTTGCATATGATGGAGAACATTATGTACTTCGTGATGTTTCCTTTGTAATTGAGCCTGGTGAGAAGGTGGCATTTGTTGGTGCAACAGGAGCTGGAAAATCGTCTATTTTAAATCTAATCGGACGTTATTATGATATCCAGAAGGGTAATATTTATATTGACGGTGTGGATATTAGAAAGCTTTCCAAGAAGCAACTTCGAAGTGCGATTGGACAGATGCAGCAGGATGTATTTATATTCGAGGGAGATATTGAGTCAAATATTCGTCTGCACGATGATATCCCGTTTGAAGATGTGAGAGCTGCTGCTGAGTATGTTAATGCATCACATTTTATTGAAAAGCTTCCGCAAAAATATAAGGAGCCTGTTACAGAGCGCGGTGCAACTTTTTCAGCAGGAGAGAGACAGCTTCTTTCATTTGCAAGAACGCTTGCGCATAAGCCGGCAATTCTTGTAATGGATGAGGCAACAGCAAATATTGACACAGAGACTGAAATTTTAATTCAGGAAGCGCTTGAAAAGCTGATGAAGGGACGAACTACTATTATGGTAGCGCATCGTCTTTCAACAATTCAGCATGCTGACTGCATAATGGTTATGCATAAGGGAAAGATCAGAGAGCGCGGAACACATCAGGAACTTTTGGCACAGAACGGAATCTACAAAAAGCTTTATGAGCTGCAAATTCATCATGTGATATCAAATACATAAGTCACATGAAGTATTATAATGTTTCAGCGCAGAAAACCCCGGCCGTTCGCAAGAACGTCCGAGGGATGAATGCGCCAATTACAAACAACGCAACCATCATTCCAACAGGGTTTTCTTCTGGAATTGTTGGTTTTTCTTGGCCTGATGTT
>ENA-OPYX01001465-OPYX01001465.1-human-gut-metagenome-genome-assembly--contig:-NODE-1465-length-12415-cov-2.745687_pt1 | contig 12415 bp, 12 predicted proteins | sample MGYA00242639_ERZ504486 | MGnify/ENA primary metagenome ERZ504486 (study PRJEB26092, sample SAMD00036296) | human gut metagenome | host: Homo sapiens | study: EMG produced TPA metagenomics assembly of... | reverse complement strand
TTTTTTATAAAAGGTGGAAGAGTGTCAAAGGTGTCAGGTTTCGTGGGTAATCTTCTTAATATATGCCCACTGCTCAATGTTAATTTTGAGGGAAAGCTTATACCTAGAGAAAAAAATCCGTACTAAGAAGAAGGTTATTGCAGCAACTGTTGAGAAGATGATTAATAATGCCGAAAATGGACTTGATTACGATGGAAAATGCTACATATCAATGTCAGCGTGCAGAAAAGATGCAGAAGCTGTTGCAAAGCTTATAGAGGAGAAATTCCCTAAGCTTAACGGCAGGGTGGAGATTAATAATATAGGTACAACAATAGGAAGCCACACAGGACCTGGAACAGTTGCATTATTCTTCTGGGGCAATAAGAGAGTTGACTAACATTGTGGTTGTATATACGGTTATTTATAGCAATAACAGCACAATAGAATTAAGTAAAATAAGAAAAGATAAATAGTATAAGAAAATAAAATATCAAAAGAGAATTAACAATCAGGAGAGAATTACAATGAATAGATTCGGATTTGGAGCGATGAGGCTTCCGTTAATCAATCCAGATGATAAACAGTCAATTGATATGGACGAGTTAAAGCGTATGGTTGATATATATATGGAAGCAGGATTTACATATTTTGATACTGCATTTCCGTATCACGACCAGATGTCAGAAACAGCGTTAAAGGAAGCTTTGGTTGACAGATATGACAGGGACAAGTATGTATTTGCCGATAAAATGCCTACAGTGCTTATAAAATCAGGTGAGGAGTATCCGTTATATTTTAATAAACAGCTTGAAAAGACAGGCGTTGGATATTTTGATTACTACCTTATGCACAATATGGGCAGGGACAGATATTATAATACGGACAAGTGTGGTGGATTTGAATTCGCTAAGAAGATGAAAGCCGAGGGTAAGATTAAGAATTTTCGGATTCTCATTTTCACGATGATGCACAGTTCCTTGATATGATATTAACCAATCACCCGGAAGTTGATTTTTGTTCAGCTTCAGATTAATTATCTTGATTGGGAAAATGATATTATCCAGTCAAGGTTATGTTATGAAACAGCAAGAAGGCATAATAAGCCAATAGCTGTAATGGAGCCTGTTAAGGGCGGGACACTGGCGAATCTTCCAAAGGAAGCAGAGAATATTTTAAGGGAATATAACAAGGAAGCCTCGCCAGCTTCGTATGCTTTAAGGTTTGCAGCTAATCTTGATGGTGTGTTTATGGTGCTTAGTGGAATGAGCAATTGTGAGCAGGTGCTTGACAATACTAAGATTATGGCAAGACCTCAGCCGCTTAACGATAAGGAAAAGGAGCTTCTTAAAGAGGTTGTAGCAATAATTAACAAAAGAACAGCAATTCCTTGTACTTCCTGTGGATATTGTATGGAGGTATGTCCTAAGAATATTAATATTCCAGGACTGTTTGCACTTTATAATAATTATTGCATCAATGACAATTTTTCCAATATGTATTATCAGAGGCTTATATATAATAAGGGAAAGGCTTCAGACTGCATTAAATGTCACAGATGTGAGAAGAATTGTCCACAGCACATACATATACCGGACAATCTTGAGCTTATAGCAAAACTAGCCAAATAAAGCTTATATTGTAAGCTTATATGTTAAAAGGTGTTCACCAATTAAGATTATTGTGTTATAATCCAATCTTGATATTATTTAGAAAATGTGTATACTACACGGAAATGAGGGCAAATATGAGTATGAATATAGTATGTTTAGATCTTGAAGGAGTATTAGTTCCAGAAATCTGGATTGCATTTGCAAAGGAAAGCGGTATTCCAGAGCTTACAAGAACAACAAGAGACGAACCAGATTATGACAAGCTTATGAACTGGAGACTTGGAATTCTTAAGGAACACGGTCTTGGACTTAAAGAGATACAGGAAACTATTGCAAAGATAGATCCACTTCCAGGAGCTAAGGAATTCCTTGATAAGTTAAGAGAAACAACACAGGTTATTATTATTAGTGATACATTTACACAGTTCGCAGCACCTCTTATGAAGAAGCTCGGCTGGCCTACTATATTCTGTAATACCCTTGAAGTAGCTAAGGACGGAACAATTACAGGCTTTAAAATGCGTTGTGAACAGTCTAAGCTTTCAACAGTTAAAGCACTTCAGTCTGTTGGCTTTGAAACAATTGCCAGTGGTGACAGCCACAACGATTTAGGTATGATTCAGGCTAGTAAGGCAGGTTTCCTATTCAGAACAACTGACCAGATTAAGGCAGATTATCCACAGCTTGAAGCATTTGAAGAATATGATGACCTCTTTGAGGCAATAAAGAAGGCTTTATAATTAGAGAATGGAGATAAGTGCTTAGCCATGATGGGCGTACTTTGAAAAGGCACGAATGGAGATGATTATGTTGATTAGGTTAGAAGGAAATGGCTTAAAATCATGAATAGATAAGGCTGTGGCAAGGTAGGTGCGAACCTTGTTGACCAGTTAAGTAAAGAAGGACATGATATAACTGTTATAGATAAGAAAGCAGAGAAGATACAGGATATTACCAATACCTATGATGTTATGGGACTTGTGGGTAACGGAGCAAGCTATTCAACACAGATGGAAGCTGGTATTGAAGAAACAGATCTTATTATTGCGGTTACAGATTCGGACGAGCTTAACCTTTTATGTTGTACAGTAGCCAAGAGAGTTGGCAAATGTGCAGCAATAGCAAGAGTCCGTACACCGGATTATAGTGAGGAAACAGGCTATTTAAGAGAGAAGTTAGGTCTTGCCCTTATAATAAATCCTGAGCTTGAAGCGGCAAGAGAGGTTGCACGTATATTATATCTTCCAACTGCACTTGAGGTTAATTCATTTGCACATGGACAGGCAGAGCTTGTCAAATTCAAAGTACCAGAGGGTAATCTTCTGAATGGCCTTAGCTTAGCTTATCTTGGTAAGAATATTACTAATGATATTCTTATATGCGCAGTTGAAAGAAACGGAGAAGTATATATGCCTAACGGTGATTTCGTGCTTCAGTCAGGCGATGTAGTTTCATTTGTTTCAGAACGTCATATTGCAAGAGATTTTCTTAAGCAGATAGGCTTAGCAACCAGGCAGGTTAAGGATACTATGATTATAGGTGCAAGCAAGGCAGCATATTATCTTGCTAAAGAACTTCTTAATATGGGCATCTCAGTAAAGATTATTGAAAAGGAAAAAGAGAACTGTGAAAGCTTAAGTGTTAAGCTTCCTAAAGCTATAATTATTAATGGTGACGGCACAGACCCGGATATATTGAAGGAAGAAGGTATAGAAACAGTTCAGTCATTCATTCCACTTACAGGAATAGATGAAGAAAATATTATGCTGACACTTTATGCAAAGCAGGTATCAAAGGCTAAGGTTGTAACTAAGATTAACAGGGTTAATTATAAGCAGGTTATTAATAATCTTGATCATTTGGAAGCCTTGTATATCCTAAAATATATTACATCAGAAGCAATTATTGCATATGTAAGAGCCAAGAAGAATTCAATGGGCAGTAATATAGAGACTCTTTATCATATGTTTGATTCAAGGGTTGAGGCAATTGAATTCATTGTTGAGGAGAATTCAAAGGTATCTGGAGTACCTATTAAGGATCTGAAGTTAAAGAAAGATGTCCTTATCTCATTTATCAACCACAATGGACATATTATCATTCCTACAGGTAATGATGAGATTGAAGACGGCGATACAGTAATGATAGTAACTAAGAATACAGGATTTACAGGTATTGATGATATTGTAAGATAGGTGTAAGCAGGTAAAATAGATATGAATAGAACAATGATTATATACATTCTGGGTTGCATACTTAAAACAGAGGGAGTGCTTATGGCACTTCCTTGTCTTGTTGCACTTATATATCACGAAAGTCAGGGAATTGCGTATGTAATTGTAGCAGTATTAAGTCTTATTGCAGGTATGCTTCTGACAATAAGGAAGCCTAAAGATTATATTATATATCTTAAAGAGGGCTGTATAGCGACATCTTTAAGCTGGATACTTATGGGAATTGTAGGTTCATTTCCATTTATGATAACTGGAGAGATTCCATCGTTTATTGATGCTTTATTTGAAACAGTTTCAGGTTTTACAACGACTGGTGCTAGTATATTAAGTGATGTTGAGAGCCTGTCACATTGCAGTATTATTTGGAGAAGCTTTACACACTGGATAGGTGGTATGGGTGTTCTTGTATTTATTATTGCGATTGTGCCACTCAGTGGTGGTTCTAATATTAATCTTATGAGGGCAGAAAGTCCGGGACCATCAGTTGGTAAGCTTGTACCGAAGGTAAGACATACAGCAAGAATACTTTATATTATATATTTTGGACTTACATTACTGGAATTCATAATACTTGTTATGGCTAAGATGCCGGTGTTTGATGCGGTTAATACATCATTTGCAACAGCTGGTACAGGTGGTTTTGGTATTAAAAATGACAGTATAGGCAGTTATTCTGTGGCTATACAGTGGATTGTCACGATATTTATGATACTGTTTGGTGTGAACTTTAATGCTTACTATCTGCTGTTCTTTGGAAGTATTAAGAAAGCACTTAGTATGGAAGAAGTAAGGGTATATTTTGGAATAATATTAGCAGCAATTACAGCTATCACAATTAATATTTATTCTATGTGTTCTGGTGTATGGGATGCAATTACCAAGTCGGCATTTCAGGTTGGTTCAATTATAACGACAACAGGATTTTCAACGACAGACTTTAACTTGTGGCCACAGACATCAAAAACAATACTTGTATTGCTTATGTTTGTTGGTGCATGTGCGGGAAGTACAGGCGGTGGTATTAAGGTTTCAAGATTTGTAATACTTATTAAGACAATTATTAAAGAGCTTAACTCTTATATCCACCCTAGAAGCGTAAAGAAGATTAAGGTTGAAGGAAAACCGGTTGAACACGAGGTTATACGTTCTGTAAATGTGTATATGATAACATTTATATTAACATTTGTTGTATCAGTATTCCTTGTTTCATTAGAAGGAAAAGATCTGACAACTAACTTTACAGCGGTAGCGGCTACAATTAATAACATTGGACCAGGTCTTGAACTTGCAGGTCCAACACATAACTTTGGACATTTCGGCATATTAAGCAAGATAGTTATTATATTTGATATGCTTGCAGGACGACTTGAATTATTTCCAATGTTATTATTATTTCATCCAGTGGTAATAAAGGAAATGTTAGCGGATAAGAGAAAGTACAGAGTTAAATAGAACAGATCGTATAGTTAAGCGGATGTTTAGCAAATATAAAAATAATATTTTAGAAATACGGTTAAGTACTGTTAAAATGGAGAAATATAATGAAATTCGTTATACAAAGAGTTAATTCAGCAAGTGTAAAAGTTGATGGTAATGTTATAGGAAGTATAGGCAAAGGTTATCTTATACTGTTTGGTGCAGGCGAAGGTGACACAGAGGATATGCTTGTGCCAATTTGCTGTAAAATATGCAAAATGAGAATATTCGCAGATGAGAATGGAAAAACTAATCTTTCAATTAATGATGTAGGTGGAGAAATGCTTATTGTAAGCCAGTTTACATTATATGCAGATTGCAGGAAAGGCAACAGACCAAGCTTTGTACACGCCTGTGAGCCAGATCTTGCCAATGAGTTATACGAGAAATTCGTAGCACTGTGCAGGGAAAGAGTTGCAAAGGTAGAAACGGGTGAATTCGGTGCGGATATGAAAGTGAGTCTTGTAAAATGACGGACCAATTCACTATTGTGTTAGACAGCAGAGAATTTTAAATTATAAAATATAAGCTGTAAAATTAATGTTATAAATTAAATGTTGTAAATTAATGTTCAAAAGACTATTGAATTATTAGTTCTATTGTGCTATTTTATAAAAGAATTAAATAATACTTCAGGGCAGGGTGCAATTCCCTACCGGCGGTAAAGCCCGCGAGCATTATGCACGAACTGGTGGAATTCCAGTGCCGACAGTTACAGTCTGGATGGAAGAAGTAAAGTTGATATATTTAATTAGATAATCGTTGTTAAGCATATATTAAGATAATGTATTATGATAATAATATTATTAAGCTATTATAACTGTATTAGCTATTGATATTTGCAGAATATGTATTATATAGTTATTTAAGCCCTGGGAAGATTATTCTCAGGGCTTTTTTATTGATATTTTAAGAATGGAAAACCCATTATATACATTTATTAGAGAAAGAAGGCGGGTAATATTATGGCAATGACAGATGAAGAATATATGCTAAGGGCTGTTGAGCTGGCTAAGAAAGGAACAGGCTGGACTAATCCTAATCCGCTTGTCGGTGCAGTTATTGTTAAAGGCGGCAGGATAATAGGAGAAGGGTACCATAAGAAATATGGTGGACTTCACGCAGAGAGAGAAGCACTTGCCAGTGCAAATGAGGATGTGAGTGGTGCAACGATATATGTGACACTTGAGCCATGCTGTCATTATGGTAAACAGCCACCCTGTGTTAATGCAATTATTGAGGCGGGAATAAAAAGAGTGGTGATAGGTTCTTATGACCCTAACCCATTAGTTGCAGGGAAAGGCGTGGATATTTTAAGAGAACATAACATAACTGTTGATGACAAGCTTGTGTGTAGTGAGGAATGTAAAAGCCTTAATTATGTATTTTTTAATTACATAAAAGAAAAAAAGCCATATGTGATATTAAAGTATGCACAGTCCCTGGACGGAAAGATTGCAACGCATACAGGATTGTCACAGTGGATAACAGGGGAAACAGCAAGAAATAAAGTTCATATGGACAGGCATAGATATTCAGCCGTAATGGTTGGTGTTGAAACTGTTATAAAGGACAATCCTATGTTGACGTGCCGCAGTAAAGATATTGTTAATATCAACCAGCCGGCAAGAGTAATATGTGATACTAATCTCAGGACACCGCTTGATTGCAATATTGTACGGAGTGCGAAGCTGTACACAACATATATAGCTACAAGCTGCAAAGACGATGATAAGTGCAGGAAATACACTGAGGCAGGCTGTAAACTTATATATGTCAATAAAAATGATAATGATAATAATTCTCATATAGATATAAAAGAACTGATAATAAAGCTAGGACAGCTTGGCATAGACAGTATTGTGTGCGAGGGTGGAGCGACACTTAACTGGAGTGTTCTGGCAAGTGGTATGGTAGACAGAATACAGGCTTATATAGCACCTAAAGTATTGGGTGGTGTAAATGCTCTTTCACCAGTAGGTGGAATTGGTGTTGATACTCCCGATAAAGCATATGAGCTTGATGATTATACGGTTACAAGATTGGGAAAGGATATATTAATTGAGGGGAAAGTGAGGTGTATATAATTGTTTACAGGAATTGTTGAAGAAATCGGACATATAGTATCTGTTCAAAGACACGCATTTTCTCAGATTATAACTATAAGTGCATCAGATATTCTTGGGGGAACCAATATAGGTGACAGTATAGCAGTTAATGGCGTGTGCCTGACAGTAACGTCAATTGGCAGTAAACAGTTCAGTGCAGATGTTATGCACGAAACTATTAATAAGTCATCACTTGGAAATCTGCGGGCAGGAATGGCTGTTAATCTTGAAAGAGCAATGCCAGCTAATGGCAGATTTGGCGGACATATAGTAAGTGGACATATAGATGGTGTTGGCAGAATAACAAAGATAAGCAAGGATGATAACGCTGTCTGGTACACAATTAATGCAGGTAAAGAGATTATGCAGTTAATAGTTCCAAAAGGTTCAATAACAATTGATGGAATAAGCCTTACTGTAGCAGGGGTTAATGATGATAGTTTTAAAGTATCTGTAATTCCCCATACAAGGCAGGTGACAACATTATCACAGCGTAGAATCAACGATTGTGTCAATCTTGAGAATGATATTGTAGGGAAATACATAAAAAGATTGTTACAGACAGGCGAAAGTCTTGATGTAACAGCGGATGGACTGGGCGAGATATCCACAAGGCAGGATGAGTCAGTAAAAGCACAGTCATCACAAAGGCAGAATACATCAGGGATAACAAGAGAATTTCTTAGTAAATATGGATTTTAAAAAGGAGGATATATGTTTGAGTTTAACACAGTAGAAGAAGCAGTTGAAGATTTAAAAGCAGGTAAGATTATACTTGTCACAGATGATGAGGACAGGGAGAATGAAGGTGATTTCATATGTGCCGCTGAGTTTGCAACAACAGAAAATGTTAATTTTATGGCAACATATGGAAAAGGTCTTATATGTATGCCAATGAGTGAGGAGATAAGCAAAAAGCTATATTTCCCACATATGGTAGCAGACAATACAGATAACCACGAAACAGCATTTACAGTATCAATAGACCATGTTGATACAACTACAGGGATATCTGCAAAAGAAAGAGCCTATACAACAAGAATGGTAGTAAGTGATGATGCCAAGCCGGAGGACTTTAGAAGACCGGGACACAATTTTCCACTTATTGCAAGGAAGAATGGAGTTCTTGAAAGAAACGGACACACAGAAGCAACAGTTGATTTGATGAGGATTGCAGGACTTAAAGAATGTGGCTTATGCTGTGAGATTATGAAAGATGATGGCACAATGATGAGAAAGAACGACCTCATTGAACTTGCCAGAAAATGGAATTTAAAATTCATAACAATAAAGGCAATTCAGGAATACAGAAAGAGACATGACAACTTGGTTGAGTGCGTGGCAGTTACAAGAATGCCGACAAAGTATGGGGAATTCATGGCACACTGTTATGTTAATAAGTTAAATGGTGAGCATCATGTTGCATTGGTAAAGGGAGACATTGGTGATGGCAGCAATCTTTTGTGCAGGGTACATTCAGAGTGCCTGACTGGAGACGCATTTGGCTCAATGAAATGTGACTGCGGTCAGCAGCTAGCGTCAGCGATGACACAGATTAACAATGAAGGCAGGGGAGTACTTCTTTATATGAGACAGGAGGGCAGAGGAATCGGGCTTGTCAACAAGCTTAAGGCATATGCACTTCAGGATCAGGGAATGGATACACTTGAGGCTAATCTGGCACTTGGTCTGCCGGGAGACGCACGCGAGTACTACATAGGAGCACAGATATTGAAAGACTTAGGCGCTAAGAGCTTAAGGCTTCTTACTAACAATCCCGATAAGGTATACCAGCTTGCAGATTTTGGAATCGAAATCAGTGAGAGAGTGCCTATTGAGATAGATGCGACCAGCTTTGACAGGTTCTATCTTAAGACAAAGCAGACAAAGATGGGACACATTTTAAATGTAGTGTAAAAATATGGATTATTTATAAGGAGGAATTGATAATGAGAGTTTTAGAAGGTAAGTTAGTTGACAGTGGAATTAAGGTAGGTATTGTAGCAGCAAGATTTAATGAGTTTATTGTGTCTAAGCTTGTTGCAGGAGCTAAGGACGGACTTGTAAGACATGATGTTTCAGAGGAAAATATTGACCTTGCATGGGTGCCGGGTGCATTTGAGATACCATTGATAGCTTCAAAGATGGCAAAAAGCGGCAAGTATGACGCTGTTATATGTCTTGGTGCAGTTATAAGAGGAGCTACAAGCCATTATGATTATGTTTGTGCGGAGGTTTCTAAAGGAATAGCTAATGTATCACTTAATACAGATATTCCTGTGATGTTCGGAGTGCTTACTACAGATACAATTGAACAGGCAATTGAGAGAGCTGGAACAAAGGCAGGTAATAAGGGATTTGAATGTGCAGAGGGTGCTATTGAGATGGTAAATCTTTCCCGTGAGCTTGAAAAATAACAAATTAATTGATTTTATCATCTGTCAAGGGTATATTGAAAGTAATGATAATATGTCTGTCTGGTTATTAACCAGTGTTAAGGGTGATACCAATGATGATGAAATTAAAGAACAGAATATTAGGAATATTACTTTTGTTTATCCTGCTTCCACTAAGCATTTTTGGTGGATTTTCAATTTACCAGACGAATAGGAAGATTGACGATATGACAGAGTGCAATCTTGCGACGGTGAGTGAGAATCAGAGAATTAATATTAAGAATTTCTGTGAGGACAGGAAGTCCGAAATGGAGATGGTTGCTAATTATGCTATGACACAGGCGGCAATCAAAGAAAGTGTAGGAGAGCCAAGTCCTTATGATGCAGGTAAAGTTGATTTAGAGTATATTAACAATGTGTTGAAGGAACGAAAGAAATATGGAGTGTTTGTTGCAAGTATATCTATATTGGACAAGGATTTCAGGGTAGTAGCCTCAAGTGAAAGTTATGAGGCAGGTGATACAAAACAGAAGAAAAGTCTTTCACATTTTGTGACTGACAGCTCTGAGCGTAACAGTTTCCAGAAAGCCTGGGATGAGGTTGACCATAACAGTAACCCGGTTGGTAAAATATATTATAAATACAGGGGTGATAGTTATGTAACTTATTATTCTGATGTTGATAACACTAATTGGGGAATGAGACTTACTGAGAATCTGAGTGCACAGAGGCAGACAGGCAGGTCATACACAGTTATGTTATGTCTTGCGTTTGCATTCTTTGTCCTCGCTATATTTATTGTGCAGATATTTATTACAAAGAATGTATTAGCACCAATAGAACAGATAATGAATGTGTTCAATGATATCAAGGCTACACAGGACTATTCAAAGAGACTGCCTAAATCAAATAGTGTTGAGATGAACCAGCTTTCCGATGAAATTAATGGACTTCTCACACATATAGAAGATGAGAATATTCAGGAAAAGGAAAGGCAAAGACATTTAAGAGAACTTGCTGAGTGTGATCCGCTTACTGGAATTAATAATAAAAAAGCGATTGAGCAGAAAATGCTTGCTATGGTTCAGAGTGCAACTGATAAAAAAGTGCGTATAAGTGTTGGATTTCTTGATATTGATGATTTTAAAGATTACAATACTAATTATGGACATCAGGAAGGCGATAATGTAATCAAATTTGTTGCCAATACATTAAAGGAGAATTTTAAAGGTGAAGTTGGACGAAATGGCGGAGATGAATTTGTATTTGGTTATGAAGGGGATATAAGTAAAGAGGAACTTGATAGGAAAGTAAAGAAGGTCTATGATATTCTTAACAAGGGTTATACAAGAGGCGATTTGCTAAAGAATATGTCTGTTCCTTGTAGTATAGGTATTGTAACTGCGATAGGTGGAAGCTTTGATTATGCCAAGCTGTTAAAAGAAGCAGATAATGCAATGTATGATGCTAAGATTAATGGAAAGAATACATATGTAATAAGGGAGTTATAGGAATATTATTCCTATAACTCCCTTGGTTTATATAGTTTTAAGCATTTTTTACAAGTACAGCATAAAGTGTTCTTGAAAGAATACTTGCGACAACAAAGCATACAACAGCTTCAATTGCACCCTGTGTTCCGACAAATGCGATAACGAAAGTAAATGGATTGCTTGCAGCGAATTTAGTTACATAAGTCTGAATAAAATCAGTTCTATAGAAAAGTGCAACAAGTGTACTCATAAAGAGCAGTGTGTTAAGAAGTGGGCAGGCAAGGCTTGCGATGTAGTAAGATACCTTCTGTACACTGCGGATATTATGAAGTACCTTGAATATAAGTCCTGTAAGAAGTCCCTCAAGTGTTCTTGGAACAACTGTAAGAATAATAGTGAATACAGGGCTGATATTAAATAATGCAAATGTAAATACAGAGCCGCCAGTTACTGCCTGATAGAGGCTTGTAAGACCGAAAGTAAGACCACATATAAGTCCGCCAACAGGGCCAAGAATTATAGCACCAACAGCTACTGGAATTGTCAAAAATGTGATAGTAAGACCTGGAAGTTTAATGTATCCAAGTGGAGTAAAAGCCATAATGATAATAATCGCTATCATAGCGGCAAGTTCAACCATATATTTGGTTGTAAAAGTTTTGTTGGCAGTATTATTAACTGCACTTGTCTGGTTGTTATTCATAAAATCTCCTTTTCGTCTGATAAAACGGCAATCCTGTCTTTCAGACATTTTTAATTGTAGCGTTATGACAGATGGGATAAACACGAATAAGTGTATACAGATACCAAAAATATCTCATATTAGTGTAAGTACATAAATAATGTAGATATACAGACTGGTATAAATTGATATACTATATTGTATATCAATCAAAATGAAATCAGAATATTAATTCAGCATATTTAAAAGTAAAAGTTCAGAATAAAATCTTGTTACACGCCAATTGAGGTCGCACATCAATTCTTTCTTCTACCATTAAAAAACTTCCTTGAAATAATTAAATAAATAATCCAATAATTATAAACTATAAATACCAATGATTACAGGTGATAATAATTACTGGCAGCTGATACATTTTCATCCGAATAACGCTC
>ENA-OPYX01001462-OPYX01001462.1-human-gut-metagenome-genome-assembly--contig:-NODE-1462-length-12423-cov-13.372072_pt1 | contig 12423 bp, 10 predicted proteins | sample MGYA00242639_ERZ504486 | MGnify/ENA primary metagenome ERZ504486 (study PRJEB26092, sample SAMD00036296) | human gut metagenome | host: Homo sapiens | study: EMG produced TPA metagenomics assembly of... | reverse complement strand
CATGCTTCAAAAGCATCATCCACTTTTCCAAGCCCCCAAAAATAAAATCCGCAATGAAAAAAAAAGCCGTCAGACCAATAAGGTCCAACAGCCTCGAAAAAAGAAAAAACTCTTTTATTCTTACACTTCTTATTATTCTTAACTTTCTCCAGCATCTCCTCAGCTCTCTCAATCTCGCTCTTCTCATCCTTCGGAAGAACAATATTAAGAATAATAGCAAATACTGCTGCCGGAACAATACCGGAACCACCAAAGATCAGACTGATCGCCTGTGGCAGATGCACCAGGATCGCTGTATTGGAGCCAAGTCCATAACCAAGACCAAGTGCTACAGAAACGATCGTAACATTTCTCGGTCCGATCGGCCACTTGGTAATTAACTGGATACCGCTGACAACAATGGATGAGAACATCATAACAGCAGCGCCGCCAAGAACGCTCTGCGGCATGATGGAGATCAGTGCAGCAAGCTTCGGGAACAGTCCGCATGCGATCAGGAAGATTCCTCCTGTAGCGATACAGAAACGGTTTACAACCTTATTCATTGCAACCAGACCAACGTTCTGACTGAAGGATGTGTTCGGAAGCACACCGAACAATGCTGCGAAGGAAGATCCAAGTCCGTCACACATAACACCACCGGAAAGCTCTTTGTCTGTAGCCTCTCTTCCAAGACCACCCTCTGTGATTCCGGAAATATCACCAACTGTTTCAACTGCAGTTACAATAAACATGATCAGGATCGGCACGATCGCACGCGCGTCAAATACCCATTTTACAGGCATCAGTGCCGGTACCGCGAACCATTTTGCCTGAGCAACCTTGTCCCAGTTGAGAACCCAGGCCTTTGTAGCCTCCACAGTAGCACCTGTGTCATCTACATATGTAAATGTTGTAGGAAGTACCATAGCCATGATACTTACCAAAACGTATCCCACGATAATACCGATGAGGATTGAAGAAAAGCTTGTGAAGCCTTTTGTTCCATGCTTCAGTACAATGATCACGATCAGAACTACAAAGCCTACGAAAAGGTTTTCAAGAGAACCGTAATCCTTTGCGGAGCTTCCGCCACCGAAAGAGCTGATTCCCACACCGATCAGTGAAAGACCGATTGAAAGTACAACCGTACCTGTTACAACAGATGGGAAAAATTTTCTCAAGGGCTTCAGAAAGCTTCCCAGAACAGTCTCAAAAAGACCGCCGATAAAGCAGGCTGCCATGATCGAACCATAGGCAACGACACCATTTCCCATAACTCCGGCAACACTCTGACATACGCCGATGAAGCCTGAACTTGTTCCCATAACGATAGGAAGCTTGCCACCGACCGGTCCGATCGTAAAGACCTGTACAAGTGTAACAATTCCTGCGATCAGCATTGCATTCTGAAGTAATGCAACCTGAAGATCCCCTCCTGCTTCGATCCCGCAGGCTGCCGTGATGATCAGAAGCGGGGTAAGATTACCCACAAACATGGCAAGCACGTGCTGCAGTCCAAGGGGAATTGCCACCTTAAGAGGCGGGCGTCCGTCCAGCTCATAAGGGCTGGCTGTGTTTTTCTCCTGTTTTTCCATAATGAATCCATCCTTTCTTTCCCTATGTCCTGACGATAACATAAAAAAGAAGGCAGTTATACCCACTGCTGAATATAACCGCCCTGTTATCTGTCAGTACACGTATCGTGTCTCTTCTGTTTCGACACTCTTATCTGAACTGTTATTTCAGACTCCTGAAAAACGGGTTCATTATACAGTATCCCAACATCTATATCAAGTGTTAATTAACAAGTTGTTGATTTTTTTGCAGCTTTTTTTGCCTGGCTCTCACTCCAGAGCTCATCGGCCTGTTTCTTCCATACCTCTGCATAGTGATCACATTTTGCACAGAGATGCTCCGCTGTCTCCGGAGACTGAAGATCTGTAGATTTCGCTCCTGCACGCTCAACCATCTTGCGGAGGAGCTCAGGATTCTCAAGCATCGGACACGGGCGAAGCATGTTCTTATTGAACGGCTGTCCCTTGTGATACTCCATAAAGATCGGGCTCTTCAGCGCCTCAAGGAGTGTACGTTCTTTAATGTTCGCATTGGAGAAATGAATGAATACGCAAGGATCCACGTCTCCGTTTGCATTGATATGGAGGTAACGACGGCCACCTGCGATACATCCGCCTACATACTCTGCATCATTCTGGAAGTCCATTGTGAAGAGAGATTTTGTGGCACGGAATCTGCGGACGCTGTCATACATTTTGATTCTCTGCTCCGGTGTGGGAAGAAGATCTGCTGCCGCATCATTTCCAACCGGCATATAGTGGAAGAACCATGCAAAATAAGCACCGCACTCGATCAGATGATCGAAGTATTCCTCACTGCTTACTGCATCTACATTTGCGGATGTGTAGCATGTGGAAACACCGAACGGAAGTCCGTGACTCTTCAGAAGCTCCATGGCATGCATAACCTTCTGATATACGCCATCTCCACGACGTCCATCTGTAGTTGCCTCTGTTCCCTCAAGGCTGATAGCCGGAACGAAGTTTTTCACACGGAGCATTTCCTGACAGAATTCTTCGTCAATAAGAGTTCCGTTTGTGAAGGAAAGGAACTCGCAGTCCGGATTCATCTCACAGATCTTAATGAGATCCTTTTTGCGGACCAGTGGCTCACCGCCTGTGTAGATGTACATATAGGTTCCCAGTTCTTTACCCTGTTTTACGATAGAATCGATGGTCTCAAGATCCAGGTTCAGCTTGTGGCCATACTCTGCTGCCCAGCATCCTGTGCAATGAAGGTTACATGCGCTGGTAGGATCAAGAAGAATTGCCCACGGTACATTGCAGTCATTCTCTTCTGATACCTTTTCCTGCGTTGCGCTTCCCTTAAGACTGGCATTTACAATAAAGTTGCGGAAAAATGTCTGGCGTACGCCTGCATCCAGCTGATACATACGAAGGATCAGCTGATACCAGTTGTCCTTTGCCTCGATGGAGTGACGGATCGCATTTCTCTGTCCTGCATACCAGCCATCCGGTGTTACTTTATCAACCATTTCCATGATCTTCGGTATATTTGTCTCCGGATCCTTCTCAAGATAATCCAGTGCTTTTGTTACGGTAGCTGCGATCGCTGCCTGTTTTGCTTTGTCTACAATTCCCATACTCTATTTCCTCCTATGTTATTATCTAAAGTGATTGGTTATTTTTATGTTTATGTTTAAAGCCGACTCTTGATGATCTTGATCGTCAGGATCCCGACCCATAGATTGAGGATCCCTTCCAGTAAAATGGAAAATCCTACCAACACCATCATCATAGCTGCTGCTTCAAATGGTCTGATAAAAACCAGAACTCCGATCACTCCGGTGACCAGTGCGATCAGCAGGATCTGCCACCACAACGCCAGACCGAATCTCTTCGCATCTACAGACATCTGGATCTTAAACAGGGCATCTGCCAGGATCAGGATTCCGAACACGGAAAAAATAAGATCCACTGCGAAATTTTTTCTGGCTATCAGGATCACTCCCACTGCCATCAGCAGGATCCCGAAAGCCAGATCAAACTGAAATGCCAGACAGAAAGCATCTCTCGTGAAATATCCGCTGATCTTAATAGCTCCGTACAGGATCAGCATGATTCCCATAAGCACGCACAGCATTTTTACAGAGCTTTTGGGCCTTGCCATCAGAAAAATACCCAGCACACAGAACAGTAATGACATGACGATGTAAATGTTTTTTACAAGCTTCAGCTGTTTCAGGTCATCCATACGTTCCCTCCTTGACAATTTTTTCTCATTTATTGTACTGAATTATACATCACTGTGTCGTTTAAAAAAACAGACAAAAAAGAGCCAGTGCCTAAATTTCAGACACCAGCTCAAAATTAACCGTTTCTATACCTTAATAATATTCGAGGACATTCCTGTTCTACACTAAATGGATATTTTTAATCTTCATTTAGTTGAAATCATAGCTTTTATTTCAGATTTTTGTACTGACTCTCAAGGCTCTTCTCGTAAATATACTCCAGCTTATGCATATCTGACAGGATATCATAATCCATATCATGCCGTAGCCAGTCCAGGATCACTCCCACAAATACGCATTTATAATACCGGCTTATAAGATGCCTATCTTCCTGATCCATTTCAAAGTCTCCGACCGCCCTGTTGATCAGCTCCTCCACCACACGCTCTGCGGCATGGTCTAGATAATCGGCAAATACATCCCTCTGGATCGAGCGGTACAGATGTATCATGGCTTTTTTGTTCTTCTGAACTGCATTAACAAGGATTTCCATACAATCACTGACTGATTCCGGTACTTTCTGATCCTTCAGAATGTCATTCAGCTCTTCCATTACCATTGCTTCCACTGCATCCGGAATATCCCTGAAATGGTAGTAAAATGTATTCCTGTTTACTCCACAGCGTTCCACGATATCCTTTACTGTAATCTTGGACAGTGGTTTTTCGTTCATAAGTTCCGTCAGCGTATGCAGTATGATCTGTCTTGTAAAACCTGGCATTTCCTCTCCCCCATCACAAGCTTTCCTCGGGTTATTTCCTTATTATGTCACAAAATTAACACCCTTTCAAGCGACAACATGTTAGAAAATGTCCATAAATTCCCAAAAATCTTCCTCCCGATAACTGTCCCATGACCTGGGTGAACAAGGTTTTGTCAGATTTCTTCTTTCTGTTCCTGCACTTTTTTCTCAGGCTGAACATGAACGATCCCCTCCACAACTGTATGGTTTCTGACCTGATTTACCACAATGTCCAGGTTTTTCCAGCCGCACCGGAACTGTTCTCCGTCCTCCGGTACACGTTCCAGAACTCCGCAGACAAAACCGCTGAAGGTATCATATTTTTCTACAGGAAGCTCCACATTTATAGCTTCTGCCACATCATCCAGGATCGCTCCCCCCTGTATTTTCCAGATATGTTCTCCTGTCTTCTCAATATCATCCGGCTTCGGCAGATCCGTCCTGTCGTCAATATCTCCCACCAGTGTCTCCACCAGATCATGCAGGGTGACGATTCCTACAAAACAGCCATATTCATCCAGCACTACTGCAAAATAATCCCGTTTCTCCCGCATTTCCCGGAAGATCAGGTTAGCACGCATGGATTCCGGTACAAAAAACGGCGGATAACAGGCATGATGCAAAACAGCAGCTCTGGTTCTGTCATTCAGGCGGAAATAATCTCTGGTATCCAGAATATGGATAATATCATCCTGATCTTCCCCGCATACCGGATAAAAGGTGTGACGGTTCTCTCTGATGATCCGTTCCCATTCCTCATCTGAATCTTCCATATAGAGGACAACCACATCTCTTCTGTGTGTACAGATCTCATCTGCCGCAGTATCATCCAGATCAAAAACATTCTGGATCATCTCGCTTTCTTCCTGCTGGATACTGCCCTGCTCATTTCCTTCTGTAAGCAGCATACGAATCTCTTCCTCTGTGGCCTGTTCCTCTTTTTCTTCCGGTTTGATCCCCATCAGATACAGCACGCCATTGGCAGTTACTGTCAGAAGTGCGGTAGCCGGCCAGACTGCGATCATCGCGATCTTAAGAAGTCCTGCCAGACGCAGAGACAGCTCATCCGGATTTTTCATTCCCAGACGTCTTGGCACCAGCTCCCCAAACAGAAGACTTACATAGGAAAGCAGTATGGTCACGATGATCATGCATACGATCTTCAGAACATTCTGTGGTACATCTATCCCTGCCTTTATCAGTGCCGCTGTCATCGGCTGCGCAAAATATTCTGCCGCAAAAGCACTCTGCAGAAATCCTGCCGTAGTTACCGTTACACGGATCGCCGTCATAAAATGTGCCGGCTGTTCTGTGAGCTTTATCAAAATCTGCGCCCGGTGATCTCCCTCTTCCGCAAGCTCCCTCATCTTCGCCTCATTCATGGACAGAACCGCCATTTCAGCACCTGCGAAAACAGAGTTCAGAAAGATCAGGAACACCAGTAAAACAATTGCCTGTATCATATTTTTATTCCCCTCAGTATAGTCGTCCGGAATTATTCCGAACCGGTTATAATACAGAAAGCGGACCGTTATCATCCGCTTTCCTGTTGCTTATTCTGATTATTATTACATAAGATAGCACAACCCTTCCGGTCTGTCAAACCACCAACTTCCAGACAGCAATAAACTATGATAAAAAAAACAGCAGATACATACAACAGAACGGCCTTTCATCTTCCACTCTGCTGCATGCCTATGAACATCATCGCTGCACGACCTATGTTCACTCTGCTGCTTCCTTTTCCATATGATGTTTCGGAAATTCCATAATGATCTCGGTTCCCTGTCCCAGTTCACTGTTAAGCCACAGCCTGCCGTTCAGAGTTTTTACCCCGTGCTTCACAATGGAAAGGCCAAGACCGGTTCCGCCAATTTCCTTGGAATGACTTTTGTCCACCCGATAAAAGCGTTCAAAAATGCGTTCCTGATCTTCCTTCGGAATACCGATCCCTGTATCCCGCACATTCACGCGAACTGCATCCTCGCCATCCTTCAGTCTCACAAAGACCTCTCCACCCCGGTGGTTATATTTAACAGCATTATCGCAGACATTATAGAGAACCTCTTCCATGATCATCGGTACCGTATCCAGCACTGTACTTCCACCTTCCATATACATGTGCACTTCCTGTTTTTCGGCAGCTTCATGCAGGGTGGAAAAAATATCATGAGTCAGACTGTAAAGATCCAGCTTTTCCCACTGATACGGCAATCCGCCTTCATCCAGACGGGAAATCCGGATCACATCCCCAACCAGACGGATCAGTCTCTGCGCTTCCTTATAGATGCGTCCTGCAAAAACCTTCACATCCTCATCCTTCACAAATCCGTCCTGCATGATCTCAGCAAAGCCGGAAATGGAAGTCAGCGGTGTTTTCAGCTCGTGGGAAACATTGGCTGAAAATTCTCTTCGCAGCTGTTCCCTTTCTACTTTTTCAGTCACATCCACCAGAAGGATCACCGCACCCTCTGTCTTGTTTTCTCTTGTGACAGGATTGGCGATCACCTGAATCTCACTGCCATCAAGACGGAGAACTTTATCCTCATGCTTTCCGTCAAGGACCTGACAAACGATATCCCTGAACTCCTCCGAACGGTTCAGAAGATATACACTTTCTCCCGTTTTAACTTCTTTTACCTTAAGAAGCTTTCCCACACTGGAGTTGACAGAAAGTACCATGGTATAGCGGTCGATCACAAGAAGTCCCTCCTGCATGTTCTCCGTGATAATGGAAAACTCTTTCTGCTGTCTTCTGGCCGCCTCAAGCTGCAGACGGATCTGACGGTTCTGTCTGCCAATCTTGCTGAGAAGTGGCTGTACCTCATCATAGGCATCATTCTCCTCCGGATGTTCCAGATCAAGCCCATTAAGAGGTTCCACAACCTTCCCTGAAAGCCGGGATGCAAATACACCGGACAGGAGCAGCATAAGTATCAGAACTGCAGCAAAAGGCGGAAGCAGCTGCAGGAGCAGCATCCATACAGAAGCCTGGTTACTGGAAACTCTCAGCACATTGCCATTTTCAAGGCGTACTGCATAATACATGGTTTTTTCGGAAAGTGTGGATGACATTCTTTCATCTGCACCTTCTCCGTTGATCTCTGCTTCACGGATCTCCTTGCGGTGTCCGTGATTATCCATGCTTTCCACATTTGCCTCATTGTCGTAGATAACTTTTCCACTTTCATCCACATAAGTGATCCTGGAATCCTCATCATTCAGCTGCTGCAGATAATCCACCCCTGCACTTTCCACGCCTCTGGAAATATACACGGCTTCTTTCTTCAGTTCATCCATCAGCTGTCCCTGAAAATAGTGATAAAGGATCCCAACGACAAATGCCAGTCCCAGTACTGTGATCAGCGATGAAACCAGCATGATATACTTGAATATTTTTTTACTCAAAGCTCAGCCCTTTCCTTTCTCCGAAATCTGTATAACATTTTACAAAACCAATGTAAAAATAATCATCCGGAAAAAGTTAAATCCTTGTAAATTTCCTCCTACCATAAAAAGTGCTGTGATATTCTTTCAATACCACAGCACTTTTTTACAATAATGCAACTCTTTGCAATCTGCTCTTACTTATTTCTATTCCTCAACAAAATAGTTATCTGTATGGCTGGAACCGCTTCTGTGGTTTCCTGTGATGGAATATTCCACCCACTCTGCAATGTTCACAGCGTGATCACCGATACGCTCGAAATATTTTGCAGCCATAAGGATATCCAGACCGATGCTTGCATCCGGCTTTCCGTTATTCAGAACCTCGGCCAGCTTTTCCTTAATATCATTGAAGGCATCGTCCACCTTATCATCATCGTCAATAACCTTTCTGCAAAGCTCAAGATCACCCTTTACAAAGGCATCGATGCTTTCTGTAACCATCCGGACAGTATCCTCTGCCATCTTCCGGATATTAATGATATCTCCGGTAACTGCTTTGTCCTCGATATGCTTGGACAGATCCGCAATATCTGCTGCCTGATCACCGATACGTTCCATATCGGAGATCATTTTCAGCGCTGCGGAAATGGATCGCAGATCTCCGGCTACCGGATGCTCATGAAGAAGAAGCTTCATGCAGAGATTTTCGATCTCTCTTTCCTGCGCATCGATCTCTTTTTCCGTTTCAAAAATCTTGCCAATGAGAGTCATCCCGCCTTCGCCCTGAATAGCTTTGGCAGAAAGTGAAATTGCTTTTTCGCAGAGACTTCCCATGGTGATCAGTTCCACGTGAAGCTCTTCCAGCTGTCTTACAAAACGTTCTGACATAATATCAACCAAACCTTCCTGTAATATAATCCTCTGTACGCTTATCTGCCGGCATGGAAAACAGCTTGTCTGTATCCGCAAATTCCACAACCTCACCAAGAAGGAAAAATGCTGTCTTGTCGGAGATACGGGTTGCCTGCTGCATGTTATGTGTGACCATGACAATGGTGTAATCCTTTTTAAGCTCTACTGCCAGATCCTCGATCTTGGAAGTGGAGATCGGATCCAGGGCAGATGTGGGCTCATCCATAAGAAGCACCTCCGGCTGTACTGCCAGGGCGCGGGCAATGCAGAGACGTTGCTGCTGTCCACCTGACATTCCAAGAGCACTTTTTTTCAGGCGGTCCTTGACCTCATCCCATATTGCCGCATCACGGAGAGATTTTTCCACGATATCGTCCAGCTTCGCCTTGGAACGGATACCGTGTGTTCTCGGACCGTATGCAATATTATCATAGATGCTCATCGGGAACGGATTGGGCTTCTGGAATACCATACCCACACGTTTACGCAGAAGATTCACATCCATATCTCCGTAAATATCTTCCCCGTCAAGCTCTACCTTTCCTGTGATGGTACAGCCTTCCACAAGGTCATTCATACGGTTTAAGGATTTCAGAAGTGTGGATTTACCGCAGCCGCTTGGTCCGATAAATGCTGTGATCTCTTTTTCCGGGATCTCCATATTGATTCCCTTCAGTGCATGAAAGCTTCCGTAATGGAGATTCATATTGTCAATTGAAATTTTGTATTTCACTCATGATCGATCATTATCCTTTCGCAAATTTTTCTGGCTACCAGACCGGACAGTCCGTTAATAACAAGTACAAATGCCAGAATGACTACTGCTGTTGCAGATGCCTGGTTTACATGAAGTCCCTCACTGGAAAGCACATACATGTGAAGTGCCAGGGTACGTCCGGAACCCATCAGGCTGCTTGGAACTGCCGCAACAGTACCGGAGGTATAAAGAAGTGCTGCAGTCTCACCTACCACACGTCCGATAGCCAGGATCACACCTGCCAGGATTCCGGGAACTGCGGAGGGAAGCACAATCGTAAAAATAGTACGGAGCTTGCCTGCTCCAAGTCCGAAGCTTGCCTCACGGTAAGAATCCGGAACAGATTTCAGCGCTTCCTCAGCGGTACGCATGATCAGGGGAAGTACCATGATCACCATGGTCAGGGCACCGGAAAGAAGAGACATGCCCCAGTGCAGTGCAGTTACAAAGAACAGCATACCGAACAGACCATATACGATGGATGGAATACCGGAAAGTGTCTCTGCGGTAATACGGATCAGCTTTACAAAACGGCTGCCTTTTTTTGCATATTCCACAAGGAAGATCGCTGCAAAAATTCCTACCGGAGCTGCAATCGCCAGAGATACCAGTGTCATGATCAGGGTATTGATCAGTGACGGGAGAAGAGAAACGTTCTCTGAGGTATAGGTAAGGCTGAACAGACTTGCATTCAGATAGGGGATACCTTTTACAAGCACATAGCCGATCAGGAAGAACAGCAGTGCAAAAGTGATCACCGCTCCCAGCAGTGTAAGGAATGCCAGGACTCCCGCGCCAGGATGTCTTGCATAGGACTTCAGCTGGTCTCCTATAGTAAGTGTATTTCTTTTTTTCATGGTTGCTTCTGCCGCAGGATCTGCGGTTACTGATACGTTAGTTTGCATGCTCCGCCCTCCTGTTCAGCAGTGAAAGACTTAAGTTGATGATCAGGATAAATACAAAGAGTACAACTCCTGTTGCGATCAGTGCTTCTCTGTGAAGTCCTGATGCATATCCCATTTCTGTTACGATGTTTGCAGTCATGGTACGTACCCCCTGAAGAAGTCCCTTCGGCATGCGCGGCTGGTTTCCGGCTACCATGATCACGGCCATGGTCTCACCGATAGCACGGCCAATTCCAAGGACAACGCCTGCCAGGATTCCGGACTTTGCTGCAGGAAGCATAACATAGAAAATGCTTCTTTCTTTTGTTGCGCCAAGTGCAAGTGAGCCTTCATAGTAGCTTTCCGGAACGCTTCGTACTGCCGATTCCGTAACTCCGATGATCGTCGGAAGGATCATGATTCCCAGAAGGATACATGCTGCCAGCATACTGCTTCCGGTTCCGCCGAACAGCTGGCGGATCAGCGGTACCAGGAGAACCAGACCAAAATAACCATATACGATGGATGGAACGCCTGCCATAAGCTCAATACCGGATTTCAGTGGTTTATAGATTTTTTTCGGGCAATATCTTGCCATAAATACGGAGGTAAAAAGTGCGATCGGAACTCCGATAAGGATTGCTCCTGCAGTTACATAAATACTTGCCACGATCATTGGCAGGATTCCGAATTTATCGTTTGTCGGTCTCCATTCTGTTCCGAAGAGGAATTTTAAGGGACCAATCTTTCCCATTGCAGGAAGGCCATTTGCAAAAAGAAACACACAGATAAGAAATACTGCGAGAACCGATGCACAGGCCGCAATGAGAAAAACGACCTTCATGGCCTTTTCTCCTAAATGATTCATAAGACACCTTTCTCTCTGTTCCAGTGGATATCCACTGTGCTGATATATAACGGAGCGGCTTTCCTGACCTTGTCATGATCGCCGCTCTTTGTAAGATACTTCAATCGTTTTTTGCCCGGGAATTTATTTGGTTACGTCTTCCCAGTCTGTGATATCACCTGTGAAGATGGATTTTACCTGGTCACTTGAAAGCTCCTCAAGGTCATTGTCGTTGTTTACGATGACTGCGATACCATCTTTTGCGATCTCTGTAGCTTTAACACCTTTCTCTGTTTCCTCGTCCTTCAGCTCACGGGATGCCATTCCGATGTCACATACACCCTCTGTTGCGCTGTTGATTCCTGTTGTGGAGTCGCTGACCTGAACCTCTACTGTGATGTCTTTGTTTGTTTTCTGATATGCCTCTGCAAGCTTCTCCATTACAGGTCCTACGGAAGAAGATCCCATAACTACGACTTTACCTTTTGCATCGCCTGCTTTATATGCCTCTGCTTTATCATCTACTTTGATGTAGCCTTCCTTTTCGATGATGTCCTGTCCGTCAGAGCTCATGATGTAGTTGATGAAATCCTGTGCTGCATCGCTGAGCTTGTCGCCTGTTACGATGTTGAACGGACGTGCTACCTTGTATGTATCATCTGCAACGTTCTCTGCTGTTGCCTCTGCTCCGTCGATCTTTACTGCTTTTACTGTATCGTTGAGGGAACCAAGGGATACATATCCGATAGAGTTCTCATCGCCTGCTACTGTGGTAATCATTACATCTGTGTTGTTTGTGATGCTTGCTTCCTGTGTTGTCATATCTACTTTCTCGCCGTCTTTTTCTTCTTCGATCCCAAACAGCTCTACGAATGCTCCACGTGTTCCGGATCCATCCTCACGGGAAATTACGTCGATCGCTCCGGATGGTGCTGCCATTACAACTGTTCCCATTACTGTAGTTCCGATAAGTGCTGCTGTTAAGATACCTGCGATTCTTTTTTCATGATTGTTTTCTCCTCATTTCTATGACATTCTTACTTGCTTACTGCTTAAGTACAGGTGTTTATTATAGGAATG
>ENA-OPYX01001461-OPYX01001461.1-human-gut-metagenome-genome-assembly--contig:-NODE-1461-length-12435-cov-2.169890_pt1 | contig 12435 bp, 13 predicted proteins | sample MGYA00242639_ERZ504486 | MGnify/ENA primary metagenome ERZ504486 (study PRJEB26092, sample SAMD00036296) | human gut metagenome | host: Homo sapiens | study: EMG produced TPA metagenomics assembly of... | reverse complement strand
TTTTTATTTGGGAATCAGTAGCAACTGCACCCGCACTGTTTGTCGAATCGCTGAAAAATGATGATTTTCACCGGTGTAGACGCTGTTCTTGTAGCTGTACCATATTATAATAAACCCTCTCAGGAAGGTATCTATCAGCACTATAAGGCGATTTGCTGAAGCTACCGACCTTTCCGGTAGTGCTTTATAATGTTCCCGGACGTACCGGTGTAAATATGGCGGCCGAAACAACTTTTACGTTTTGGCACGCGATTTTTAATAATATCATTGCTATTAAGGAGGCTTCTGGAAATATTACTCAAATGGATGACATCATCAAGAACAAGCCGGCTAATTTTGATGTGATTTCGGGTGATGACGGAATAACTTTTTCCTTTTGATTTACATTAGGAGCAGTAGGAGTTATTTCTGTAATCGGCAATGCTTTTCCGCGTGAATTTAGTCGTATGACACGATTGGCTCTTCAGGGAGATTTTGCAAATGCATTGACTATCCATCATAAATTTACAGAATTGTTCAGCTTGCTGTTTGTGGATGGCAATCCTGCCGGAGTGAAAGCTATGCTGAATGTTATGGGGTTGATTGAGAATAAGCTTCGTCTGCCTTTGGTTCCTACTCGAATCACTACTTTTGAGAAGATGCGTGCTATATTGGATGAATTGAAAATCAAATGCTGATAAAGAAAAGCACGATAGATACTGTCTATATAGAAATTGAACGTTGAAAATCTTATAGATTTACACATAATATTTTCCCTCTTTGGTCTTGCCTGTGATGAATTAAGGTCCAAAGAGAGAAATTTTATGTGGTGATGACTTGCAAATGGGTCACTTATTATTCTTGGGGATTTAAATATCATATCACAAACAAAGGGAAGAATAAGCCGTTTCCCGGGGTCGGCCAAGGCTTTTTAAACGGAAGATTATTACAGTCCATTGCAGCAGACCGTACAGTCTGCTACGGTGGACTGTACGGTCTACTGTAACAGACTATACAGTCCACTGTGGAAGTCTGTAGTAATCCGACTTACAGACAGGCATAACCGAAAGGATGGAAATGCATAGTCCAGCTAATGAAACGACTTAGGTGGTTCAAAACGTATGCAGAGTTTGAAAATCGGAGAAGACAGCATCCGGTGACAGGGAGTGCTTGATATATTAATGGAAGAAGCGGTTCAGATACTCAGCATTTCCAATGCCTTGTTTTCTGCTGCTTCCATTATTTCGCGTTCTCCGGGACCCTTGTCATTGATGCCGCAGAGATGCAGGATACCATGTATAATGACGCGGTGAAGCTCCCGCTCATACGGTTGGTTGAATTGCTCTGCATTCGTGCGGACAGTATCCAGGCTGATGAATAAATCGCCCGAAAGACGGTTGCCGGCACAATAGTCGAAAGTAATGATATCCGTATAATAATCATGTTGTAAATATTGGCGGTTTACTTCCAGAATCTTTTCATCCGAGCAGAAGATATAAGCTATTTCACCGACTCTTTTTCCATAGTCGGCAGCAACCTTTTTTTATCCATTCTGTAGTTTCCCTTTTCTTGATGGCAGGCATTTCAATGCCTTCTGTCTGATAACTAATCATACTTTTCTCATTTTTAAAGACGGGCAAAGATAGATAAAGTATTCTGATAATCCTCTTTTATCCAAAGAAAAGGTAGCAAATAAAGATAGCCGCAATCACTCCTGCCAGGTCTGCCAACAGTCCGCAAGGCACCGCAGTGCGGTTTTACGATACCTACACTGCCAAAGTAGACAGCGAGGATATAAAAGGTAGTATCAGTAGAGCCTTGAAAGATACACGCCAGACGCCCGACGAAGGAGTCCGGACCGTAAGTCGTCATGGCATCTACCATAAGTCCTCTGGCCCCGCTTCCGCTTAACGGTTTCATTAAGGCAGTAGGCAGTCCGCCCACAAAATCGCTGTTGATGCCGCATAGTTTGACTGCACCTTCGATGCGTCAATCAGATAATCCATCGCACCGGAAGCACGGAAAACACCAATTGCAACCAAGATTGCAACCAGATATGGGATGATGCGTACAGCGGTACTGAATCCTTCTTTTGCTCCTTCTACGAAAGCATCATATACGTTGATTTTCTTTTTCATTCCTGCTATGATGAAACCGATAATTATCAAGAATAAGAAGACGTTGGCAGTGGTGGTGGAATAAATATCAATCTGTGTTCGGGAAAGAGTATTGAAGAAATAGATGATACCTGCTACCAAAAAGGCTTATTCCTCCCAGAAATAACAAGATAGTGCGGTTAAGCAAGTTTATTTTCTGGTAAATGCTGACAGTGATAATTCCGGCAAGCGTTGAGAAGAAAGTGGCAAGAAGAATGGGTACAAAAATATCAGTCGGTTGAGCTGCTCCCAGTTGGGCACGATATACCATGATGCTGATCGGAATGAGTGTCAGCCCGGAGGTATTTAAGACCAGAAACATAATCATCGGATTAGTGGCTGTGTCTTTCTTTGGGTTTAGTTCCTGTAAGCCTTCCATCGCTTTCAAACCTAACGGTGTGGCAGCATTGTCCAATCCCAGCATATTTGCCGCCAGATTCATAAAAATGCTCCCGGTCACCGGATGCCCTTTGGGAATCTCCGGAAAAAGTTTGCAAAACAGAGGGCTCAACAATTTAGAGAACAAAGCAATGACTCCCCCTTTCTCGCCTATCTTCATAATTCCGAGCCAGAGTGAAAGTACGCCGGTCAATCCCAATGAAATCTCGAATGCAGTTTTGGAAGAACTGAAGGTTGAATTGATAATCTCGGGGAAGACTTGGGTATCTCCTAGAAAAACAAGTCTTACCAATGCAACTGCAAAGGCGATTAGGAAGAAGGCAATCCAAATATAATTGAGCACCATAACTGTTGAGTGTTTTTGTTTGCGAGCAAAAGTACAAATAAATCCTCTAATTCGGATAAGGATGCATGATGGAAATTTTTAAGCGATTCTCGTTGATTGGCGGGATGAACATTTGATAGAATTATCACTTGTTTCCGTCTTTTTTGATTGGATAATTCCATTTGAGTATGACTTAATGTGTGTTTTCCTTTTAGTTTTTATGGAAAAAAGGAAGGAAAAGAAATAGAAAAGAACTTTTTATTCTAGAAAGAAGATGCCCGGTTCGTCGTTTTTCGAGTTTCGGAGAATAACTCCTGCGGTTGTAGAGACGGTAAAATAGTGCTTTTTGCCATATACTCTTTATTGTTGGCATAGATAAAGAGCACACTGCCTCCCTTAATTGTATTAATGATCGGTTTGGTAAGTGCCTGCGGCAATGCCGGACATCCGAAACTTCTTCCTAATCTCCCGCCCCTGCATACGGAAGGATTGGCATAAGCAGCACCATGTACTACAATGGCACGCTCGCGTGCACGGTCGTTAATTCCTTTTTCCAGTCCATCCAATAATAATGAATAACCGTTCTTTCCCCGGTAAGTGCTTCCGGTGAGATAGAAACCGAGTGAGCTCTTATATGAGCCGACCGCATTGGAGAAAGAAGTGGCATAGTTTTCCCCACTGTTTTTGCCGTGTGCGACTACCGATGAGTAAAGTAGCTTTCTTTCTTTCATATCGAAAACAAACAGACGTTTTTCGGTCGATGGTTTGGTGAAGTCGATAAGAGTTAATACAGGTTTCTTTTTCTGTTCTATTTTGTTGTAACCTTGCACAGCTTGTCGGAATGCCGGAAAGTTTACAATTCCTCCCAAATTCATTTCTTCAAATAAAACTTCGCCATCCGTTAGTTCGTTTTCAGGAATGACCATATCTGTCATCTCCTCGGAGACAGACGTCCGAGTAGATACGTTACTGAATGGGAAAAGAAATAGGAATAGAAATAAAAAAGCTTTGTACATAGGTGAAAACTAAATAATGGGTGCAAAGTTACGCACATTTCTATTCCAAAACAAATATAATCGTCTCATTAACAGGTGCCCAGTCAAAAATAAACTTGGCATGTGATGTTGCGTTGCGCACGCACATGTGCGAACGGGGTGTCGTTCCTAACGTATAGCTATATTCGATAATACCTTTCGCCGGTGCATTGGTGGGCACACCATGAATATAGCCACCATTGTTGAAGCGGTTGGCATAAGGAGCAAATCCTCCGGTTGCGGTGGAACCATCTTTGAGGAAAATCATTTTTGGCTTCTTTTCTTGCAAGACAAACATACCCAATGGTGTGGGCTGTGCATAGGGCGGTCGCCGTTCGCCCTGTCGTTGCCGGATTCATGCTGCGTACCAACCATTCCCCCTCTTTCTTTCGTTCCAGAGTCGTGATATTCTGGTTATGGCGGTCTACAAAGATAGCTTTATTCAAAAACGACAGTATCGGGAATGAGTTTCACATATTTGGTATGGTGCATACCATTCTCCTCCTATATATATAGGTGTGACTTTCGTAAACTTTCCTTTTGTACCCAGATGGCGCGTCAGCAACCCATCCAGTCCATAACGTACCGGAGTGAGCGTATCATTGAGCTCATCATAACGGTACTCCCTGATATCGTTCCACCCTAAAGTATCAGCCACACGTTTATAAGCATCCCGCTTAAAATTCTTGACCAGCGGAGCTTTCTCCATTCCGGTTCTTATAATTCTGAAGGATACACCATTGTGATGGTTTCTGCCGGATATTTTCCAACAAAGCTAACCTCTCTTTTATCTTTTCCCATTGAAAGCAGCGTGTTGTATCCTTATACGGGTAGATATCTTTTAAAGTATGCTTGTCATAAAGCAGCTCTTTTTCTATTTTTATATCTTCGGCAGCCAGTTCTTTCACCATAATTTCGGCAGGAGTTTCGGCAATGGAATCCCGGGCTTCGAAGATGGCGGATTGTTGCGCGTCGTTTTCCGCTTTCGAGTTGCAGGAACAGAGTACGCAGAACCCTGTCAGCCAATATATGAATCCTATCCTTTTCATAACAGATATGGGGTTTGTAGAGTTCGTTTACAAATATAATTCTTTATAAGGAATAACCATGCGTTTTTGTTTAAATCTTGTATCTTTGTAGCATAACTTTGTCATTTATATCATGAAGAAATTACCTTTTCTTTGGGGAATTATTATCATATTACTGTCTGTTGCCGGATGTCGTCCGTCCAATCACCGTGCTTTACTGCAACGCGCCGATTCTTAATATCCGCTTCAAGGAACGTGTCAAAGACCATATCGGAGGCAACACTTTTGGCTTTATACCGACCAGCCATGGCGCAACCGTTCCGAAAGTGACTATTCTCTTTCTTCTTTTTATGTAGATGAAGGAATAGATATCGATATGGGCAGATAATGGCATATAGGTATCCAAATTTACCTATATCGATAAGGACTATTCGATTATTTGAAAGACAAGTCTGATACATTCTTCGATTTTGATTCTGAAAGCTACCTGCCGACAGGAGAAATAATCCCCGGCTCGGAGTTCAATTATGATAAGAATCAGCACCGTATGGTAGATGTAATCTCTTCGGTGCCGATATCAAGCGTAAAAAACATAATTTGAGTAACACGGATATTCAAAACCGCCTGTAGTCGGGGCGGATTTTTCCCCTTGTATGCCTTTGTTTTTGTCACAAAGGTGGAGAACAACTTTTCTTTTTTCTATGGCAGGTCAGTTTGCCAATCATGCTGTAAATAAGAATCGGTTAAGTGGAGATGAGATTTATTTCCCTTAACCGTTCTTCCGATGAAATGGGGGATTTTAGGCAGGTCGAAGAAATATAATTCTAGAAAATGAGATTCTTTTTTTTAGCGGGATTGATACAGATATGCATGTTCGGCAAGTATGGCAGAATATCCTATTTTATAAAATACCTTATGTCCTCATCGTTTTATCTTCCTAATTGCAAAGGAATAAAAAAACAGACAACTTATCTTTGTCGGATGCTGTTAAGTCAAAAAAATAATTTAAAGATTAGATTACGATGATTACAATTAACCTAAAGAACAGGTGTTCAAGTAAAAAGTCTCTGGCACTCTTTATGCAAACGAACATTACTCATTTGAAAGAGTTGGAACAAACTCGCACAGGTGAAACCTATGCGACTGCGTTTAATAGTTTTATGAGATTTACGAATGGCGAGGATGTGTCGCTAAGTGAAATGGACTCAGACATGATGGTGGCTTATGAAACCTATTTAAAGGTGAATGGGGTGAGTATGAATACTATTTCTTTCTATATGCGCATACTTCGGGCTGTATACAACCGTGCCGTGGAGCAAGGAATTACTTTGCAACGCTATCCTTTTAAGCACGTCTATACAGGAGTGTGTAAAACTATCAAGCGTGCTCTTCCCCTCAGTATGATAAAGCAGATAAGATTGTTGGAATTGCCTCCAAATTCTACCTTGGATTATGTGCGTGATATGTTTTTGTTTAGTTTCTATACCCGCGGAATGTCTTTTGTAGATATGGCCTATTTGCATAAAGAAGATTTGTCGGAGGGTATTTTATCGTATAAAAGGAAGAAAACGGGGCAGTTACTCCATATCAGGTGGGAGAGATGTATGGAAAATATTGTGAAGAAATATTCTTGGAATCACACTGTTTATCTGCTCCCCATTCTTAAGGACAACGGTGTGGATGAAAGAAGGCAGTATAAAAATGCCATCACTCTCATGAATCGCAGGTTGAAGGATATAGGCAGGATGGTGGGACTAACCCATCCGTTGACAATGCACTGCGCGCGCCATTCATGGGCTAGTGTGGCAAAACATAAACGTATTCCTTTGTCTGTCATCAGCGAAAGCATGGGACATGATTCCGAAGGAACGACCATGATTTATTTGTCATCGTTGGATACGGCTGTAATCGATGAAGCCAACAAGCAAGTATTGAAAGAACTTTTCTAAAAAAGTTTGTATCTTAAAGGATACCGTATTAGGTACAAAAAACTTCAAATCCGTCAGCTGATACGGAAATCCTTTGCCGAGCCGGGGTATGGCTGACAGGTTTGAGGGAAACATACGGATATTTTGCAGGTTATTCAACTCACAGAAAATGTTTATCTGGCAGAACTTGCCGATATTTGTCAGGAAAGAAAGCCGCGGCATCGTTGGTATCTCATATGAATCACCCCTTAGTGTCAACCTCTAATCAATGCCTTTGATGTAATTCAATATGTGCTGTATGAAATCAAGTACTTTGAATGGATGTTGAGAAGCTGCAGTTTCGGATGTTAATGCTATGTAATCAATCCCTTCTAAACACGAATTAGTAATATCAATAATTTCTGCACGAAGAGGTATTTGGCTCCATTTTAAAGAGTCCAAAGTTCCTGTTCCAATAGATATTTTGCAACCTGCTTTTTGTGCTTTCTGTATGATTTCTTTTTGTATGATTCCTATTTTTTCAATACCCAATGAGAGCCCCAGATCTCCGCGTCCAACAAATATTGTGTCCGACTGTGCTAATATACTTTCAATATTAGATACTGCCGTGCCGGTTTCTATTTTGGGAATGACAGAAGCCGCGTAGAGGAAAAGTCTTCTTAGCCCTAAACAAAGAATGTCTCCGCTTTCAATGAAAAAGATAAAATAGACTGATTTGGGGAAAACGATTGCAGGACTGAGTTTACTTCTGCGATTTCTTTTTCATCAATAAGAAATTTAAAAAAACTCTTTTCCTTTGATGCCGATTGCAACATGATTGCCCAGTCTGCCACTGGAAAGGGAGCGTAATGTTACTGTATTCTGATGAACCCCTTCGACTACAGCTTCAATTTCACCATCACCAAAATATACAATATCATTTAAATTAACTTCTTCAAAAAAACGCTTATGCGGTAATATGGCATTTACTCCATCTTTTGCTTGGTCTGAAATTGAAAATAGGGAACCATTGTCCAACTCCATACCATTTGTCTCAGTTAAATGAAGCCGTGGCTTTGTATTTCCTATGTCAAGTAGAATTTGAGATAGTGGATAATTTAGCCTGCTCAATTCTTCAAGCACTTCATAAATCCATGTATACGGACATCGTCCGGTATTCATTCTTATACCTGCAATATTATATTCCAATAATTTTTTGAGACCTTCTTTTGAAAAGCCCCGTTTATCGATGGTTACCCATAATTGTGGTGTTTTCATAAGCCTAATTCTTTTTTAATTATACTCAGACGGTCATTGACACTGTTGTTAACCACTTCGAAGTTTCTTATCAAATCCGGGCTATCCGGTGATGGAATTTCAATAACCCTATATCTGTGACGTTTGTATAATGCGACAATTTTCTTGTCTTGTTCAATCCTTTCATCGTCAGTAAAAACCCTTGTTTTACTATCACCTTCCAATGGTTTAATTTCGATACCTAAAATAGGATGAACAATAAAAATAGGATCATCGTATCTATTTTCATTTATAAATGAAAAGTACTTCTCAGGCAACATCTCTTTGCAGTTATTTCTCTCAGCCATTATTTCCAAATAGAAAATTCCTCTGTCATAGAAAGTGATTAAATCAGGTTTGGCAGCTTCATAATATTTTATGGCGCGGTCTGTTGCACATTCAAAAAACAACTTCCAGTCATCAGGTGGTTGGATGCTTTTGTTTGCGCTTTTTCTTCTCATATCTTCTATAGAAGCATTTATTAAATTTCCAAACACAGTGTACCCTGATTTATTTATGCCTTTAAATTCTCTATTATATATATCTCTTTGTGATGTTCCACTAAGCAGAGTGGTTTTACCTCCTCCCGGCGAACCATCCAAAACAATGCGTTTGGGTTTTCCCCATCCTCGTGTATTTCCCCAAATCTGAGCTTTTTCCCATAATTGTTCAAATTCGCTATAAAAGATGTTTTGCCATTCGCTGTGTTCTTTAACCATTAATAGCGGCCTTTTTTCAGGCTCATAATTTGTCAAAAAATAGGGTCTGACATTTATTATCTTTTTGCCATCCTTCTTTTTAAAATATTCAATGCCGAAAGGAGGAAAATTATTCAGAACACGGATTTCCACTCTGTTTCTGCCTTTATCATATTCTTTGATTTCTTGAAGCCACTGATATGACACCGGCACATTTTTCCTATCAACTATAGGTCTTAACTGTCCATAATCGATAGCCGGTGAGTGTTGATTCACAATAAGAAATTTGCACACACAGCCATTGTCTATCGCATGACATACGGCAGACTTATGAGAGCCTAAAAAGTTAACCCCTGTTCTTGCCATAAAAAAGAACTCTTCGGCATTCTTCAAATTGTCTGATATATCAGCTTCTAAGGGACGTTTCTTTTGCGAAAAAAAGATAATAGGATTATCTTCTAAGATATTCACTTTATTTGTAGCATCAGCGAAGCCATTAGATTGAGGAGACGGTTTGCTCTCAGTGAAAAAATCAGCCAGTTTAAATATATTTCCTTTTGCAATAATTGAGGCGCACTCTTTTTTTGATGCTATTTTCTTCCAAAAGTTCTCACGTAATTTGGATTTATCGGCAACTCTATCAATCAAGTTGAATAAATCATCTAAAGCGCACGACTTATGATTGGTTAAATCGACAAAGTCTTGCAAATCCTGTATGTCTTTGTGTGTTTCTCTATTAACAAAAGATATTAATTTGGTAAACGCTAATGCACCTGCCGATGGTATATAAATCTTTTTATACTTTACTCTTTTGTTTTCAAATGCTATGGAGTATTCTTTTACTAATAAATCCCAATCGATATCTGCATATGGTTCTCTTTCTTTTATTTTGGGACCAAAAGAAATGATTAAGCCATTTTTCTTATTCTTTATATGGTAATCAGGACGATATTCATCCATATTCTCATCAAAAATATCCCATTCGTTTGTAGGATATAATTCACGAATAATCGTGTTTCTGACTGCATCAGAGCAAACAAGATCTATGTCTTTAGACTCTCTGGCCGGATAGAAGTATTTTACAGCCAAACCTCCGATTAGAAGGTGTTTTTCATTTAAAATATCATCAATTCTACCCAATTCTTTTTTAGCTTCCGCACTTTCAATATAAACCATATCTTCAAGATTATATATTATTCTTTTTTTCAATGGCAGCTTATGAATATTCAATCAGTGTCCATATAAATAACAAACTGCCAGCTATTTATCATTTGATATAAAAAAGCGAGGAAAGAACCATTCCGTTGATAGGAAGTGTTTTCTTTCCCCGCTTGAAGAGTGCTATAATTTCTACTTTGGGTAGAAGCTGCTTCTCACGAAGGAGAAGCGGGCTTTTACTTTATAGTATGATTATTTTGTGTTCAAAGTAACATTGAAGGTGCGAACCATCTTCATGCCCCACTTATCAAGCACCGTCATCTTAACAGGTAATTCTACTTTACCGCTAGGAATATCTTCACTCAATTCTGACTTAGCTGTAATCACGTAGTCATAAAGTATACCACTTCCATCAAGAGATTTAGAAGCAATAGTTGCATACTTTTCAGCTACTTCTTTATTACAAATTCAACTGTTACAGCAACAATATTAGCTTCTGCCTTTGCTTTGTCGTCAGCAACAACTACTTCGGTGCCGGCTTCTGCTTCTTTAGTAAACTACGAATTTAATCTGGCTCTTATATGTGTTGAATACAGCAACAATAGCTTTATGTTCAGCTGCAACTTCTTTATTTTTAATAGCAGAACCATCAACGTTGTAATACTCCTTAGCTACATTCCAAATGTTATCCCAATTTGCTTTTGTAATATAATACTTCTTAGTCGGAGTTGCACTGGTAGCGTCTTCCAAGTCAGCTTCACTAAATCCAAACAGCAACATATCTGTATTCTTAGGAGCTTCAATGAAGTTCTTACCAGAAAGTACTTTGTCGTCATCACCAGTCAAAGCAGTACCGTCAGCACCTGCAGGCTGGCTATAGTTAAGAACTTCAGCAACAGCACCGGTTGTTGTCTTCTTCACACCCTGGAACAAGTTGTAAGTTTTACCTCTATTAGAGCCGGCAGCATAAGTTGCACTAGTAATATTAGAAGCTATACTGATTGCATTCTTCTTAGCATCAGAAGTAAATACTGCAGACATATCTTTTAACTTGATAGCAGCTGTAGCGTCAGCATTGTAGATTTCACTCAATACTACAGCATCGAATTCCATCTCTTCTTTATTGTTTTCATTACCAAACAAAGTATATTCTACTTTGAAGTGACGAGTCTTATACAGCTTCTGTTCTTTTACGTTATCGTAGTTATAATCAACAATACTCAATGTTTTGCCATCATCAGCAATCCATGACGGATCTTCGTCTGTAGCACTCATGTCAGTGAACGTCAAGTTAGTAGCAACTTCTACGTCATTAGCATCCTTCTTAATAACGAATCCACTCTTCATGGTGTAAGTGATAGTAGCACCCGGAGTACCTGTAATCTGCAATACACCATCTTTTACCATAGCTTCTGCCAAACTAATTTCAGCTGTAGTCGGATTGTTGACTGTTAATGTAGCTTCGGCAGCATAGATAACAGAATTAGTAGACTTAGCTTCCAAACGAATTGCATATTCACGAGGAACATATTGTTTAGAATCCAAAGTGAATCCGAATGTTACAGCTTTCTTATAGTCTGTAGTTGCATTACCATCCTTATCGTAAGCAGATATATTTTCAGTTTTGAAGATCTGAGTTTCACCTTCTTCATCAACATAAGTCAGTTTCATTGTCTTAGTTGCTTTCAGGAACTGGTCTAACTGAACAGAAGAGAAGCCCAAATCTGCAATATTCCATCTAATCTTCTGCTGATAATTATCCTTGCTGCTCAATGTCACAGTCTTATCAGCCAATGTACCCTGAGCATCAATTTCCTGACCGACAGTCAAAGTAGTAGTAGCAGCAGCAACAGAACCATTCAAACCAAGTGCAGTCAATTTCAAATCTACTGTTATACCGGTTTGATCTGCAGGCATGTTACCAATCATCAATTTGCTACCTTCAATTGTAATCTTATATTTTCAACTTCAATGGGTTCAGTAGCTTCAAGGATGAATTTTACCGTTCATGCCATGTTTTACTTTGAAGATAGATTCACCATCTTCATTTTTTAGCAAATACATCAATAGCGTCTGCGTTATCCACATTGGTAACTTCAGGAGTTACTGTTACAGGACCATTCTCCTGAACAGAAAGTTGATATGCAAATCCTGTTTTAACGACAGTGCCTTTTTCATTCTTTACAATCAAAGAATGAGGATCTGTAAATCCTACATATTTATCGCCTTTCTTATTCAAAGCAGGTTCTACAGTTAGTGTCCAAAAACCGTCTTCTGCATTAGCAACGGCTTTAGTAGTAATTATACCCCCTTCATTCACTTCAGAATTTGCAGGCATACCTTTTACAGGATTGGATAATGTAGCTTCAGAGATTTCACCCTTAATACTTTGCAAAGCAAATGTAAATTTATCAGTAATTTCCACATTTGCAGGAGTTACTAAAATAGGCAAATT